>CEWG01073456.1_pt1 | contig 33477 bp, 27 predicted proteins | sample 361411 | NCBI WGS metagenome assembly CEWG01 (sample SAMEA2622173, study PRJEB7988) | marine metagenome | biome: marine biome (ENVO:00000447); feature: surface water layer (ENVO:00002042); material: "saline water (ENVO:00002010), including plankton (ENVO:xxxxxxxx)" | depth 5 m | reverse complement strand
GCAAGTAACACAGTACAAACTGCTGAAGCAGGAAGAGATAGAATCGAGATTATTAAAAGATTCATTGCTAATGCTACACAAACAAAAGTTACAAACAACACAACAGTTACAGGTGTTGTCGCACCACAATCATCATCAGTTACAGTAATTAATCAGAGATCACCACGTATAGATAGTGCAATAACTGTATTAAACTTATCTAATACTCCTACACAGGGAGATGGTTATCTAAGATTAGATCAAGTAGAAGATGGCAAAAGTGTTATCGGTATTAGACCGCAGGATCAAGGTAAAGTATTTCAGTTCTATCAACCAGCAGAAGAGTTTATGGTATTTGAAGACGGAACGAATATACAATTAGAAGAACCGTTAAATAGATTAGTGTTTGAACCTGAAGGCAGAGACCTAGAAGGGGCCGCTATACAATTTGAAGATGCAACAACAGACGTAAACGGAACAAGTTTAAAAGGTGGTACATTTTTACTACACGATACCACTGTACCAGAACAAATAGAAAGATTTGTAACAGAAAGATCAAACAACTTATCTGATCCATATCTTTATTACGAAGATTTTGATAGAATAGTTTTTGAAACAGGCGAACCCATGGTTAAGGAGCAGTTTGGGACTGGTAATACTGTATACAGTTTTGCTCCATTGGGACCAAAATTTAAGTCAATAAATAAGATAGCATTCCAAGATACTTATAGAATAAGTTATTATATGCTTGATGAATCACGAGGCAGTGGTAATCCTGAAGATCCTGATTTTGATAATTCAGAAGAAGATAGAATTATTTTAGAATCTGGCACAGAAGGTGGTAGTGGTCACGTATTGTTAGAAGATAGTAAGAGAGATGGACTTCGAGTCAATCAGTTAAACGAACTCTTAGGAACACAATATGTTGGCGAATACAACTTAAAAGACAACAGAAGAGTCAATATTACCTATAGTTCTTACGTTAATTCATCAAATATTACAAATTCAACATTGGGATCGTTATAAATAATAGAATAACATAACTGAGGAGTTATTAGGAGTTAAAAAAATGGCAGCAATTATTTTAGAGAAATTCAGAACTCATAACGCAAGAGAGTTCATAGCAGATTTCACAAGTTCAAGTAAATATATTTTCATCGGTCGATCACATTCATGGCCAGATGACAATAGTCCACCACCACCAGCAAATTCAGAAGCAGAAGAGATTCGTACTTTTGAAGATATGATCGCACTTAAAAGAGTAGATGGTGCATCATCAGTGTCGCATGGATTAGTACGATACAACTGGACAGTAGGTACAGTATACGATGAGTATAGAGATGACTATAGTTCATCTAACTTAACACCAAGTGGTGCAAGTAACTTCTTCGATGGAAGAGGATATGTAGTAACCTCAGACTACAAAGTTTATAAATGTCTAAAAACTCCTTTTAGTTCTGGTTCACCTACAGGTGTAACTGCTACTAATGAACCAACAACAACATCTACAACTGAACCTCAGACTACAGGTGATGGTTACATGTGGAAATTCATGTATCAAATATCAGCATCAGATGTTATTAAATTTGTAACAAATGATTTTATACCAGTAAAAACACTTGGAGCAAAAACAAGTGTAGCAGGTTCTCTTGGAGCATTTGGTCAGTCAGGAACTACAGACGGTTCTGCACAATATAATGTAGAAGCGGCCGCAGTAGACGGAGGAATTTACAGATACATTATTACTTCTGCAGGTTCAGGTTACAATAACGGCGATGTTGATATCGCAGTTGAGGGAGATGGAACTGGAGCAATCGCAACATTAACATTTAGTGGAAATGCTTTAACAAACGTAGTAGTTAAAGGAACAAATTTTGGTTCAGGTTATAAGAGAGCATCTTTCCCAACTATTGATGCTAACATATCAGGAATTTCTCAAGGTTCAGGTGCAACAATCAAAGCAGTAATCTCACCAATCAATGGACATGGTGCTAACCCAATCGAAGAATTAGGTGGTAACTTTGTTATTGTAAACTCAAGATTAGAGTTTAGTGATGGTTCAGGTGATTTCCCAACTGATAACGATTTCAGACAAATTGGATTATTAAAAAATCCAGTAAAAGGTGGTGCAATAGCAGGTGTGAGCACTATGACTGCAACTAATAAGATCACATTAGATGATGCATCTGGTATAGCAGTAGACAACATAATCACTTCAGACACTACAAACAATGCATCTACAAAGAGAGCAAGAGTTATATCTAAATCAGGCAATGTCTTGAAGACACAGACAATTGCAAATGGTGGTGGAGAATATGTAGACTTCGCCGCTACAGACGATGTATTCATAAATGCAAGTGGTTCTAAAATAACAGATGTTGCAAGTGGTGGTGTAGATTCAACACACCCAGAGATGACTAGATTTACTGGTCAGATACTATATGTTGAAAATAGAGGTCCAGTATCAAGGGCCGCTGATCAGATTGAAGATATCAAACTGATTATTGAAATGTAATTGTTGTTTTAAACAACATTAAACTAAAAAAGTAGAAACTATGACTGAGAAAACCAATCTTAATATAACACCTTACTACGATGATTACGATGAAGCAAAACGATTTCATAAAATTTTATATCGTGCTGGTAGACCATTACAAGCAAGAGAATTAACTCAATCACAATCTTTATTACAAGATCAGATTGAAAAGTTCGGTAGTCATTTCTTTAAAGAAGGTTCTATTATTCAAGGTGCAGAGTCCAATATTGATATGGACATCTACTTTGTCAAAGTACAATCAGCAAATCCAAATTCAGGTGGTGATGCATCAGTAGAATCATATAGAGCAACATCACATGGTAAATTCATTAGAGGCAAAACTACAGGTGTTGTAGCAAAAGTTATAACATCAACTCAAGCAACTACAACAGATCCTGCAACTTTATATGTTAAACCATATATGATGGGTACTGATGCAAGTGGTTCTTTCTTATTTGCTGGTGATGAAGAGATTGAAGTTGTAAACGTTTCTACAGATGGTAATGGTACAATAACAGATGACGGATCTAATAACAACGATTTTAAAACAGTAGCAGAAACAGAAACACCAAGTGGTCGTGGATCAATAGCATCTATCAGTGCAGGTGTAATTTATACAAGAGGTTTCTTTGTAAACGTTGATCAGCAAACAATAGTATTAGAAAAATATTCAGGTAAACCATCGTTCAGAGTTGGTGTTCAGATTGTAGAATCATTTGTAAATTCATCTGACGATGGAACTTTAAGAGATAATGCACAGGGTACTAATAACGAAAATGCCCCAGGTGCAGATAGACTTAAGTTCACATTAACATTGGCAAAAGTTGCATTAGATGATGCTACAAATACAGACTTCATTGAATTAGGAAGAGTTAACAATGGTATTATTGAACTACAAGTTAACAGACCAATATACAACACAATCGAACAAACATTAGCAAGAAGAACATTTGATCAGAGTGGTGATTTTGTTGTTAGACAATTTTCAACATCGTTCAGAGAACATCTTCTAAAAGAAAATAACAGAGGTTTCTCTCTAGCAACTGACGGTGGTCAAGAAGATCAATTTGTTTGCCAGATCTCCCCAGGTAAAGCATACGTAAAAGGGTTTGAGATTGAAAAAATAGGAACAACAAATTTAATATTTCCTAAAGCAAGATCAACAACATCGTTAGCAGACGCATCTACACCTGTCAGATTAGGTAACAAATTAAGAGTTACTAAAATACATGCATTGCCAGAGATAGCAGACAATACAAATACAAATTCATTCACACCAATAGAACTTTATGATCAAGTACAAGGAAGTAATACAACTTCAGGATCAGGTACGCATATTGGTTTTGCTAGAGCAAGACATTTTGAAAACGTTTTAAATGATGGAAGTCAGGCAAATGATACATTAGATTTATATCTTTTTGATATCAAGATGTTTACTGAAATCACAACTGCTTCATTTAGTTCAGGTGATTTCGAAGTTGGTGATAAAGTAGAAAACCAACTTGGTGCATCTGGTATTATAGCAGTAGCAGATCATAGTAACAACAAACTATTCTTACATGATGTTGTAGGTACATTCACATCTTCTCAATCAGTATATGCAAAAGGCAAAGACAATACTTCTAGAACAATATCAGCAGTTAGATCATATAATGTATCTCAAGCAAGATCAATGCATCAGGCAACACCTGGTGGTCAAACAGCAGACTTTGTAGCAGACATAGTACTAGATGACTTTAAACGATTGTCTGGTGAGTTAGTATTGACTAACGGCGCACCTTCAGTAGTAAATGGTACAGCAACACAATTCTCAAAAGAGTTATTAGTAGGAGATCAAATCGTAGTAGAGGGAACACCTTACTTAGTAAGTGCCTTTGATGCAACTTTCCCAGAAACTAAGATGACTATAACTGATCTAGATGGAACAACTGCTACAGTTTCAGCAGACGTAAGAAGTGCTAACGTTTTGAGACAGAGATCAATAATCAGAGATCAAGATCAAACCGCGGCAATCTTTGCATGGCCAAGAGATCATGTAAATAAAGTTACACCGATTGCAAATAGTGTTACAATCAGAAAACAAATAAGATTATCACCTACAAATGGTGTGATAACAATACCAATTGCTGGTAGTGATGAGAAGTTTGCTACAGTAACAAGCAAGACTTTCCAATATGCAGTTGTTAAAAGTGCAGGTGCATTAACACTTGGTAAAGTTTTATATCCAGCAGATATAACTGCCCACCCTGCTGGTGGTACAACATCTGCTATGGCAGTAACTATTGGTGCAACCAATGGTAGTGATGATGCCGCAGAAATTTTAGTATCATATACAGTAGTAATTAAAAACCCAACAATTAAACAAAAGAATCTTCAGATTCATAGATCAGTAAAATTTGGAAGTGCAAACTCTGCCAATAAAGCATACGGATTAGCATACGATCATAAAGACTTATCACTTGGTGTACCAGATGTATATAAAGTACATGCAGTATTAGAGGGAGTTCCTGGTACTTTAACAAATTCAAATCCAACTCCACCAAATGCTACATTAACTCCTGAAGCAGGTTCTACATTTACTACAGACGAAGTTATTATAGGTCAAACATCTGGTTCTAAAGCAAGACTAATAAGTTTTAGTTCGGGTGCACAATCCTTCGTAATATATCTAAATGACACACCATTGTTATCTGGCGAAGCAGTAGTTGGTGAGACAAATAAAGGTGTTGGTGTAGTTACAAATGTAAGCACAGGATCACCAGACATTAAAGATAGATATTTCTTAGATAACGGACAAAGAGATGGTTTCTATGATCTATCAAAATTACAATTAAAAGCAGGACAACAAACACCAAACAATCCTGTAACAGTGATATTCGATCACTTCAATGCAGGTAGTGGTGAATACTTTGCTAAAGATTCATATCAAGTTGGAGTAGGAGTAGATCAAATAGCATACGAAGAAATACCAAACTATTCTCCAAACAAAGTTGACTTAGGAGGGTTTGAACCCGATGGTCAATTTGAATTATCAGATGCAGTAGACTTTAGATCACCATGTAATAAGATTGCTCCTACACTTGGTGCTTATAATCAAACAACTGTACCAGACATGTCTTCAATTTCAACCTCACCGTTTGCATATAATACAAGAGTTTTTTCAAATGATGAAATTGGTACACCAGTTCCTGGAACATCAGTAGATGCTGATCTTGAATTCTTTGTACCTAGAATAGACAGAGTATTCTTACATCAAAACGGACAATTCGAAATCGTAAATGGTTATGCAGACATAACACCTCAAAAACCACAACCATTAGACAATGCAATTGAAATGTTTGAGTTGTTTATACCAGCATATACAAGAGACGTAAAAGAGATCAATGTAAAATCAAAAGATTACAGACGTTATACAATGAAAGACATTGGTAAAATTAGTAATCGTGTAACAAACTTAGAAAGAGTTACATCATTGTCTCTATTAGAAAAAGATACACAATCAAAACAAGTTTTAGATGCAGACGGTCTAGATAGATTCAAATCTGGTTTCTTAGTAGACAACTTTAGAGGTCATAAGATTGGTGATGTAGCACACCCAGACTATCGTGTTGCAATCGATACCAAAAAAGGTATATTAAGACCACAACATGATACACAATTCTTTGACATAGAATTAAAAGCAGGTACATCTACAGATTTTCAACAGACTGGTGATCTAGTAACATTGCCATATACTGAACAAGTTTTTGTAGAACAAAATAAAGCATCACGTTCTATTAATGTAAACCCATATCATGTGTTCGCATTTATAGGAAATGTAGACTTAACACCAGAAACAGATGTCTGGCAAGATACCGAAACATTACCTGAAGTAAGAATTAATAGAGAAGGTAACTATGATGCCGTATTAGCAGAAAATAAAAACTCTCTAGGAACTGTTTGGAATGCATGGCAAACAACATGGGTTGGAGAACCAGAAGTTGTATCTGAAGAAGTTATCAGTGTAACTGAATCATACGATGGTAATCCAGGACAAGGTGGTGAACTCACACCAACTATAACAACTGTAACAAGAGAGATTACAGAAACTCCAGAAAATCAAACAAGAAATGGGATTAAGACATCAGTTGTTGAAGAGTTTGTTGAAACTAGAAATGATAGAATAGTATCTATCTCAGTAATACCATTCTGTAGAGCAAGAACAATAGAGATCGATGCAACAAACTTAAAACCACAGACTGTTCACTATGTATTCTTTGATGGTATCAGAGTAGACGAATATGTTAGACCACAGAGCACAACATATTCTAACGATGGACATACAGGTGCGGCCGCATTAGTTAAGACAGATAACAATGGTCGACTCAGAGCATTCTTTGATCTACCAAATAATAGAGCACAGAAGTTCCCAACAGGACAAAGACAAATTAGAATTACATCTAGTGCAACTGATTTACCACAACCAGCATCATATGGTACAGGTACATATCAAGCACAGGGATTATTACAAACATCACAAACAGAAATAGTATCGACTAGAAACGGAAGAGTAGTTACAGAACAATTATCTGGTGAAAGAACTATCGTTAAGAAAGGTGAGAGATATAATACATCGGTTGAACCTGGCAATACACCGCCAACTCCACCACCTCCACCACCAACAACTCCAGTTGTTACAGATCCTGATCCGACACCTACGCCAAGTCCAACGGCCGCACCAACACCTGCGCCTACGACTTCGATACAACCTACTCAAAGTCCAACACCGACTTCATCTCCGTTGCCGTCACCTGTACCTTCTTTTCCAAAAGAACCAATAATTCAACCAGAATTTGACAGACTGAGTTCAGAACCAGAAAGATTCTTTGATAGAAGAGAAACAGTTTGGAGAGATCCATTAGCAGAATCATTCTTAGTAGAAAGTGTTGGTGGTGCATTCATGACATCAGTTGATCTATTCTTCAAGACAAAAGATAATAACTTACCTGTATCTGTAGAAATCAGAAACATGGTAAACGGTTATCCAGGACAGATCATATTACCATTCTCAACAGTTACAAAAAATCCTGCTGACGTTAATGTATCAGCAGATGGTTCTACAGCAACTACATTTACTTTCCCATCTCCAGTTTATCTTGAAGACGGAAAAGAAATGTGTTTTGTTGTATTCTCTAACTCAAACGAGTACGAGTGTTTCCATTCTAGAATGGGTGAACCAGATGTTATATCTGGCGAAACAATATCTGGACAACCATATGGTGGTTCATTATTCAAATCACAAAACAGTTCAACATGGACAGCAGAGCAAACAGACGATCTTAAGTTTACATTAAGACAAGCAAAATTCGATATATCAAAAGTGCCTGCAATAAACTTTGAGAACGCACCATTACCTTCTAGAAAATTACAGAACAATCCAGTAGTAACGTTTGCTGGAGAATCACATGTTAAAATATTTAACTATGGTCATGGTCAATATGATGCAGGTTCACATACTAAGATCGTAAGTGTTAAGGGCGACAAATCAAATGGTGCTCTTAAAGTATCATCGAGTGCGATAACAGGTGGTGATGTATCAAGTGCACAAACTTTCAGTTTAACTGATAGTGATTACACATACGGAGCAGGCAATCTTGGTTCAGGATTAAAACTTGATGTAGAAGTAAGTGCAAGTGATTTAGATGCAGTAAACAATATCTACATCACTGATCCAGGATTAGGTTATGTTGTAAATCAGACATTCACTGCTACATTAGAAACTGGTCATACAATCACAGTTACAGTTGAAAAAGTTGGTGATACACTTGGTGGTCTACCGATAGAATTAATAAACACACCACATGGTGCATTACAAGACTTTGATATAGATAGTTTTAATTTAGATTTAAACAGCACGACTGCACCATTTAGTAGCAGTAATAATTTAACTAGTAATGTATACAGTTTCAAATCAACATACGGTGCTACTGAAACAACTCAAGGTGGTGGTGATGAAGTAGTATCTACAAGAAACTTATACTACGATGGATTACATACAATGATACCTTCAACAAGAGTTGCTGGTACACAAATATTTGCATCATGTTACAGAACTGGTATGAACAGTCCTGAGTATGATATAAATGATACAACAACTCATTTTGATACAGCATACTCATTAAGAAATACAAGTAACTTTATCAAGTTAAACGATAACGCATACTTTGATAGACCAAGTGTTGTCAGTTCATTAATAAACGAACAGAATAACATGGGTAGTACGAAATCATTTAGACTATTACTACAATTGAGATCAACAAATGCAAACGTATCTCCAGTAATTGATACAGGCACAATTGGTGCATTAGGTATCATGAACAGAATTAATAATATTAATACTTCCGCAGACGTATCAAGTGGAGATGTATTTACACCATCAACAGAACCAGATGGCGATAATAACGCAATGGTATATGTAACACGTAAAGTACAATTAAAAAATCCTGCAACATCATTAAAAGTATTTGCAGATAATTTCAGAGCACCAGGCACTGATCTTAAGTTTATGTTTAAGATTATTGAACAAGATAAAGAAACACCTGTAGATGATATTGGTTTCGAGTTCTTTAATGGAACAGGAGCATCAGATGTAGATACGCCAAGAGATGCAAGAAACTTCAAAGAATACGAATACACTGCTGATAATTTACCAGAGTTCAGTGCATTCCAAATTAAGATTGTAGGACAATCAAGCAACACATGTAATGTGCCTTTAGTATCAGCACTTAGATGTATGGCATTAGCATAATGGGAATAAAAGTAGAAGGACATACACACTTAGTAAGAGATGAAACATCTCATGCAATTGTTAATACAGATGTCGAAACTTTTAATCTAACATTAAGACGAAGACAGATATTAAAGTCTCAGAGAAATGAGATAAATAGTTTAAGAGAAGAAATGACAGAGATCAAACAACTATTAAATAACGTATTAGAGAAAATATAATGGCAAAAACAGTAGACTCATTTTCAACAATAGAAGATTTAAGACTCCAGCACAACGAAGTTGCACTAGACGTTGGTGATATCTCTGGTCTGAATACAACACGAAGATCAAACTTAACTGAAGCAGTCAACAGCATTAATGAAAGAGAGTTCTTTTTTCAAGAGTTTGTTTATACAGGATCACTTAACCAACAAGAATTTACAGGTGCAGATGCACAGGGAAATTCATTAAGATTTAGAAAAGATAGAATACAAGTCTTTGTAAGAGGCGAACATTTATTTGAAGGTGTTGATTACGAAGTATTAGACCCAAACTCAGATGGGTCACATGGAAAAATATCATTTAATATATCTGGTTCACCATACAAATCTGGTCAAGCAAAGGCAGTTCAAGCAGGAGACAAAGTCGTTGTCTATGCTTACACAGGATCATTCCTTGGAACAGCACTCCAGAGCACTGGATCATCGTTTTGGATATTAGACGATAGTAATGCTATCTTTAATAACAACGCATCTGGTGTGATCTTAAACGGTGATAACTCATCACTTACAACAGATATACAAACAGGATTTACATTACAACTAGCAGGAAAAACTTTTGCAGAAGATGACATAACACTTGCATCGGGCAAAACATTAACTGCACCAACAGTCACGGACGGAACTGCATCATTATCAAGTGGTTCAATAACAGGTGGTGTAAATGGTACTTTCTCAGGAACAGTTCAAGCAGAACAACTAACAACTACAGATGATTTAACAGTAGGCGATGATGCAGGAATTGGTGGAATACTCAATCTAACTGGCAACTTAAATGTTAATACCGACAAGTTTAACGTTGTTGCATCAAGTGGTAATACTTCAGTTGGTGGTACTTTAGGAGTTACAGGTGATACTACACTAACAGGAAACTTAATTGCAAATGGTAACGTAGATTTAGGTAATGCAGTTGCAGATATGATTTCGATTGTAGGTCTTGTCGATACTCCTATTATACCAAAATCTACTTCTGAAGCATTAAACATAGGTTCTGCCGCAAAGAAATGGAATGATGTACATGCAACAACATTTCATGGTGCTTTATCTGGTAATGCCAGTTCTGCAACTATATTAGAAACTGGAAGAAATATTGGTGGTGTATCATTTAACGGTAGTGCAGACATTAATCTACCTGGTGTTAATACTGCTGGTAATCAAAACACTTCAGGTAATGCCGCTACTGCAACTAAACTACAAGCAACGAAAAATATATCAGGAGTTGCTTTTGATGGATCTGCTGATATAGAATTAAATACATCTCACATTGACGAAAATTCAGCAAATCTATATTACACAGATGCTAGAGCAGATGCAAGAATAACAAATGCTGGTTTAGGTAATCTTGGAAATGTTAGTGCAACAGTAAATGGTTTAGGTAATAGTGATGCTGGTAAATTACTAGGTTGGGACGGAACTCAATGGGAAGAAGTAGCGGCCGCTACTTCAGATACAGTAGCAGAAGGATCCAATAATCTTTACTTTACAGATGCTAGAGTTTCTACAAGAATGGACACAGTTTTAAACCACAGTAACCATAGTAATATAACAGTATCTAAAGTTGGTGCTGAATTAAGATTAACTGCGGCCGCTCAATATGGTGATACTAATGTTACATCTTATCTTCAGAATAAAGATGGACCTGGTATAACAATAGATAATCAAGGAAAGATATCAGCAGATGTAGAAAACGGATTGGCATTAGATACAAGTTCTGATTCCAATAAAGTAAAATTAGATTATGAAGTGATCAATTCATCAAGTTTAGGTGGGAGTGCACCTTCAGGATCAGGAGACCCTATAGGGCATCTCTATTTTGTGATATGATATGTCAGATAAAATATATGTAAAACACAGTTTAGGTAATTTTCAACAACCTTACCTACATCAAGTTGCCACGAATAATCAAAACACTTCGACTGGTACTACTCAGGGAACGACTAGAGGTAATACTCAGCAACCCTCAACTTACCAGAACCAAGGAACTACTGTTGTTCAGCAACCAGTAAATGCCCAAACTGCTAGACAGGGTTCTACTCAACAACCCAATACATACATATATCAAAGTCCTTCAATAGGAAATACAAGAGCAAATGTTAGATATCCGTTTGAGTATAACTTCACATATCAACATAGTCAACCATATCCATTTATTCAACCTTATATATTTCAGACTGCAACAAGATACCCTTATATAACATTTGCCCAAGGAAATACCCAAGAAACTAATACTGGATCTACTCAGCAACCAAGTATTGGAACTACACAATATCCATTTACTTATCCGCATATCGTAAGATATCCGTTTACTTACGAGTATCAATCTCCAAGTACAGCACAGGGAAGTACACAAACCTCTGTTCAAGGAACTACACGATATCCGTTTACATATGATACTCAAGTTCAGAATACTACTCAACAACCAAGTACTGGAACTACTAGATATCCATTTACTTATCCATTTATAGCAAGATATCCATTTAGATATCCATTTACTTACGATTATGGAGTTGCAAGTTCAGGCAGTACAGATATTCCAATCAATCTAGAAGAGAAGATGTTCTTAATAACACCTACCTTGCATAATATACGTTCAATAGATTTGTTTACTACAACATCTACTAGTGGTCAGATGAGACAAGATAATTTCCATTTCAAAACTGAAATAGATACAACAAATTTTTCTGGTAAAACTGTATTTCGAATATACATACGTGGTGCTACAACATCTAGTCCAGATACTCAGCAGGGTTCACAGAATGGAACTAAGTCAGCAATTTATGAAACAACTCATGGTGAATCAGGTATTGCAACAGGAACTACATTATTCTCAACATCATTTATAGAGTTAGCAAGATATCAGGTACCAAGTTCATATACAGGTTTGACTGGTTATAAGACTGAATTATCTAATATAACAACACAATCGAACAATTCTGGTGTAGTTACTGGATGGTTAGATCATTTAGATGCGGCAACAAATCAAACTACAAAAGCATTTCCAACAAATAACTTAGTTACGTATTATAATAATTGTTTATCTTTTAAGACATTTGAAACAGCATATCAACCTGCTGGTTTTCAACTTAGAATGAATTCATTTGGACCAGCACAAGCATCTTGGCAAACAAATTGCGAGATACAAATTGGAGTGAAGTTGAGATCAACTTCGCCTTCCCCAACTAGAACATTTACAGCAGGGACGAATATAAGAATTAGAGCAACACATGATGTAACGTTCCAAAGCGGATTCCCACCACCAGCAGGGCCGGGATTCCCAGGAGGAGGCCCAGGGTTACCTACGCCAACTCAACAACCTTCACCACCGTTAGGAGAATAGAGATAAGATTATGCCGCAGACTCAGAATCAATTTCCAGTACCGACAATCTACAACTATCAAAGTCCTGCGGTAGGGAATACTCGTGGGAGTTCTCAAGGCACTACAGATGCTACGGGTAATACTAGAGGTAGTACTAGTTATAACATACAAACGACAGTACAATCACCTAGTATAGGTACAGGTAATACACGAGGAACTACAGCATATCCTTATAGATCACCTGCAAGATATTCTTTCGATGTGCAAAATACTGTGCAAGGGAATACTCGAGGCAATACAGAAGCACAGGGTAATACTAGAGGTAGCACTGAATATAATATACAAACAGCAGTGCCATATATTTTCCAATCACCATTTACTTACCCTTTCTCAGTAAACAATCGAGGGACAACACAAATTCCAACTATAGGTAATACAAATGCAGTTGGTATAACTCAAGTACCAGGTACTACAGTGGGTAATACTAGAGGTAACACTCAACAACCATTCACATATCAGGTACAGAATACTAAAACAGGACAAACAAGAACACCATTTACATATCCATATAGATCGCCATCTATTGTTGTAAATCAAAACGTAACACAACCATATCCTTACATTGCTAATAGACAAACAACTGTAAGATATAGTTTTCAATATTCATATGATTACACATATCAATCACCAAGTATTACGCAAGTAACTACAAATGGTACTAGACCTATCGGTCAAGTTGCTGAAGTTAAAGGCGTATTCTTTAAAGATTCAGATGGTGTAGTCAAAAAAACACAGGAAGTATACTTCAAAAAAGATTCATCTACTGTAGAGAAAACACACCAAACAATACCAATCTCCCAGATGAATAGATAAAGTTGTATAAATAGTTATATGGCATCAATATCAAACATATTCATAGATCAAGGAACAGACTTTTCAATAACAGTCGATGTTACTCAGGCAGATGGTAATGCTTTAAATTTAACTGGTTACTCTGCCGCGGCACAAATCAGAAAGACTTATGGGTCTTCATCTGCTAGTGCTACATTCACTACTTCCGTATCGGCCGCTAGTGGACAAGTAACTATGTCATTAACAGATACACAGACAAGTAACATTGCTTCTGGTCGTTATGTTTATGATCTTAATATTACTAGTGGTGCAGGAGTTACTACTAGAGTTGTTGAAGGTCAAGCAATAATAACACCAGGGGTAACCAGATAATGGCAATACAAGGTGTAGTCGGAAGAGTTGCAGGAATCACAGCAAAAGTACAGGGTTCTGGTAACGTTCGTGTAAAACAAGTCGCAATAGGAAATGCATCTTCTTCTGTAAATTTATCTGCAAAATCAATCAATGAACTTGCAGACGTACAGGCCGCAGAAAACGATCAAGGTTTTCTACAATATAATCAATCAAATGATAAGTGGGAAACTACCACTGTCATTGATGGCGGAACATTCTAGTCGCATAAATAATAATATCAATCAAGGTGTCATTCAGTGAGACACGACCCACATTGTGAGTGGACTGTAACATCATGATCTTCTCGAATAGTGCAGAGAAAAATAATATAAACATAATAATTTTTTCGTAGGAGAAAAAAATGGCAACAGTAATTCAAATCAAAAGAAGTACAGGAGCAAGTGCGCCAGCAGTTAGTGATCTAGCAGAAGGCGAATTGGCGTATGTACAAGATAGATCGAATGACGGTGCTTCTGCTAAATTGTTCATTGAGTCAGTAGACTCTGGATCATCAGCAGTTATCCATGAAATTGGTGGTAAATTCTTTACAGATATTCTATCTGGAAGTAAACCAACACCAGCAAACCTTATAGTTGGTAACGGATCTACAGCAGGTGCATCTATAAAGTTAAACGAAGATTCCGATAACGGATCAAACTTCGTTGCTTTAAAGGCACCAGACTCAATAGGATCTAACGTTACTTTTACATTACCTTCAGCAGACGGTAGTGCAAACCAAGTATTAGGAACTGATGGATCAGGCGCATTATCATTCTTATCTACAACATCTACTCTTGCAGGAGCATCGGACTCAAATATCTCTGGCCCAAGTTCAGGACAAATTCTTGTTCATGACGGATCAGATTCATTTGACAACGTTAGTCTTTCAGGAGATGTAACATTAGCATCTAATGGTGCAGTAACTATAGCGGCAAACGCAGTTCAAGTTGGAAACATCGACTTCTTTGTTGATGAAGACAACATGGCATCTGACTCAGCAGTTAAAGTTCCTTCACAACAATCAGTAAAAGCATACGTTGATGCAGTAGCAACCGCGGCAGACTTAGACTTTCAAGGTGATTCAGGTGGTGCATTATCTATAGATTTAGATAGTGAAGTTCTTGACATCGCAGGTGGAACTGGTGTAACAACAGCAGGTTCAGGCAACACTTTAACAGTTAATATTGGTCAGTCAGTTGGAACATCAGACAACGTAGAATTCAACAACGTAACAGTTGGTGGAACATTAAACTCAGACGATATCACTGCAACAACAATGACTGCAAGTGGTAATGTCGTAGTTACAGGTAACTTAAGTGTTAACGGTACTACAACTACAGTTAATTCAACTACTGTATCAATCGCAGACCCAGTGTTTGAAATCGGTGCTGATAGTTCAGATGATAACTTAGACCGTGGTATTAAAATCAAATATAATGATGGTAGTGCTAAAGTTGGTTTCTTCGGTATGGACGAAAATACCCAGAAATTTGTCGCATTGAAAGATGCAACAGACTCATCTTCAGTGTTCTCAGGAACAGCAATGCCTGCCGTATTTGGCGCATTAGAAGTAGCAAGTGTTACTTCAAGTGGTGCTATTTCAGGTACTGGTCTTGCATTAAGTGGTGCAATCACATCATATGACGGTTCTGCTCCAACAAATGGTCAGATTCTAATGGGTCATACTTCAAATGGAGATATGCAATTAGGAACTATCACTGCTGGTGAAGGTATGGACGTTACTAATGGTGCTGGTAGTATAACTATAGCAGGAGAAGATGCAACTACATCTAATAAAGGTATAGCAAGTTTTGCCTCAGCAAACTTCACTGTATCGAGTGGTGCAGTTACTATCACTGCTATTGACGGCGGAACATTTTAATTAATTCTTTAGTCAATAGGAGGAAAAGATGGCAACAGTAATTCAGTTCAAGAGAAGTTCTACACAGAATGATGTACCTGCGGTATCTGACCTAGTTTTAGGTGAGTTAGCAGTAAACACATATCATGGACGTTTCTACACTGAGAAGAATGATGGTTCAGCGGCAATCGTTGAAGTAGGATCAAATCCTGCCACATTCCAGATCAATGATGCATACTCTTTTCCGACAAGTGATGGTACCAACGGGCAAGTATTAAAGACTAACGGTTCTGGAGCATTAAGTTTCGGAAGTGCTACTTCAGGTGGCGCAGTTACAGTCTTTAAGTACACTGTTACTTCTAATACAACTGTATTTACAGGCAATGATGATGATTCACAATCGTTACTCATTACAGTAGGTTCAGAACAAGTATTTTTAAACGGTGTTAAACTTGTTGACGGTGGTGCAGATTACACTGCAACGAATAGTAATACTATCACTTTAGCGGAAAACGCAATCAGTGGTGATGTTTTAGAAGTCGTAGCAATATCGGCAACTGATTTAGTTCAGGGTGCCTATACTGCAACAACATTTTCAGCAACAACTGCCAATCAAGTTTTATCAAGTAATGCAGTTGCCAACAAGGCAATTAAATATGTGATAAATGGTACCCATGCATCTGCAGGGACACATGCGGCAGAAGTGTTGTTGATCAATGATGGATCAAATGCGTACTTCGTACAGTATGGTGATGTATTTTCGAATGCATCATTATTTACATTAAGTGCCGATATAGATAGTGGGAATATGAGATTACTCGTAACTCCAGCAAACACTAATACGACTATCGACACATTTCAAATTAGGCATAGTTAAAGGAGAATAATATGGCAATAACAAGATCGTTTGAACTAGCAGAACTTATTCGACACTTTAAATATGACTCAACGAATGATGTAATCGTTACTTCAAAAGAAACTCAAGACAAACATAAAAAGAGAGGTGCAGAAACTAAGACTTCTACTTCTCAGTTTTCTTTAGATACTTTTGCGAAGGCAGACTTCAGAGCGGCCAGATATATATTAGCAATGTCAAGAGGAACAGACTTTCACTCAACAGAGGTTATGTTAGTTCACGATGGCAGTACAGTTACAATGACTCAATACGGGACATTGAAAGATGCTAATTTGGCAACAATTGATGCGGATATAAGTAGTGCAAACGTCAGACTTCTGGTAACACCAGCAAGTGCTACAAGCACTGTAATCAAGTTTGATCGCACACTAGTAGAGGCGTAAACAGAAAAACGTAAAAGGCGGGCGCAAGTCCGCCTTTTTTTTATTATAAATAGTATTATGGCAACAACAAAAAAATTAATAGCAGAATTTGGTTTAGAAACTGCAAATGATCTAAGTGTAGATGGTAATGCTACAATCACTGGTAATTTAACTGTAAACGGAACTCAGACAACAGTTAACTCATCAACAACAAGTATAACTGATTCAATGTTCGAACTTGCAAATCAGAATACATCAGCAGACACTTTAGACTTAGGTATATATGGAAATTATAACGATGGTCTATCAGACGGTGGGGCAAGTGAGTATACTGGTCTCTTCAGAGACGCCTCAGACTCTACCTGGAAGTTATTTGATGGACTTGAAGCAGAACCAACAACAACTGTAAATATCTCTGGTACGGGTTATGCGAAAGCATCGTTAGAAGTTGGCGATCTATCTTGTACTACAATTACAGCAACAGATAATTTAACAATAGATAGTTTAGTTGTAGATAGTAATACTGGTACAACTCTTACTACTACTTCAGAAACAGAATTAGATAATTTTACAGCAAACACTTATAGAAGTGCAAAGTACTTATTACAAGCAACACAGGGAAGTAATTATCATACATCAGAGGTATTAGTGATACATGATGGCACAAATGCATACTTCTCACAATATGGTATCATAATAACTAACTCATCATTATACGATGTATCTGTATCTTTGGCAAGTGGTGAAGTGAAATTAAATGTAACACCCGCATCAAATAATTCTACTGTATTTAAGTGGTCAAGAACTTTAATTAAATCATAATCTTTTTGTAAATGTCTTTTGGAAAAGAATAAGCAATTATAAATAATACTGTTAACAGTTTATAAACTAGGGAAAAAATTATGGCAACTCAGAGTAATCTCGTAGTTGAGTATGGATTAACAGTCGGAACGACTGAAGTGATAAACTCTTCGGGTAAATTGCAATCTAGTGCGATCTCAGAATTAGATACAAATAACCTATCAGAAGGGACAACAAACTTATATTTCACAAACGCCAGGGCACGTGGCGCAATCAGTCTTGCATCGGGCGAGACTAGTTTAGCATACAATTCAACTTCAGGTGAACTTTCATTGTCGTCAGTTGATGGAGGAACAATCTAATGTCAAGTAAAAACTTTATAATTAAAAATGGATTGACGATTGGTTCTACAGAAGTAATCAACTCATCTGGTATAGTTCAAGGGTCAGCAGTCAACGAAGCAATTGATGATAGATTAAATTCTACACTTACTGCTGGTTCAGGCATCGGATTAACATACGATGATGCCGCTAATACACTTACAATCACAGGTAATGTTGGAGATATCACAGGAGTAAATGCTGGTGCTGGTTTGACTGGTACTGCAACATCTGGTGATGCAACATTAAACATTGGTGCTGGAACTGGTATCACTGTAAACGCAGATGATATAGCAGTTAATATCGGAGCATTCGATACAGACGATCTTTCAGAAGGTTCAAGTAACCTTTACATGACAACTGAAAGAGTACAAGATATCGCAGGTGGTATGTTCTCAAGTAATACTGAAACAGGTATCACTGCAACATATCAAGATTCAGATGGAACTATTGATCTAGGAGTCAGTCTTGCATCATTTGATACAGGAGATCTGGCAGAAGGATCAAATCTTTACTATACAAATGCTAGAGCAGATGCCAGAATTGCAAACGCAATTAAAGATGAAGATAACATGGCATCAGATAGTGCAACTCATGTTGCATCTCAACAATCAGTAAAAGCATATGTTGATTCTCAAGTAGCAAGTAAAGATAACTCAGATGAAATAACAGAAGGTTCAACTAACTTATATTTCACAAACGAGAGAGTTGATGATAGAGTCAATGCTTTAATTACAGCAGGTTCTAACATCACAACGTCATACGATGACGCCGCTGGTACATTAACAATTAATGCTACTGAAGATAATCTTTCTAATAATGATACAGATGATTTATCAGAAGGTTCAAATAATCTCTATCACACCACTGCAAGAGCAAGAGCATCTATAAGTGCTGGTGGTGATCTATCATATAACAGTTCAACAGGTGTTATCTCATTTACAAACGATGCTGGTGATATATCATCAGTTGTTGCTGGAGATGGTTTAACAGGTGGTGGTTCTTCAGGTGATGTTACACTTGCAGTCCAAGTAGACGATAGTTCAATAGAAACAGACTCAGACACACTAAGAGTTAAAGCAGGTGGTGTTACAAATGCCATGTTAGCAGGTTCTATTGCAAACTCAAATTTAGCAAATAGTGCCATAACAATTGATGGTACAGCAGTATCACTTGGTGGTTCTATAACAACAAACAATACTCAACTATCAACAGAGAATGTACAAGACATTGCTGGTGGTATGTTCTCAAGTAATACTGAAACAGGTATCACTGCAACATATCAAGATTCAGATGGAACTATTGACCTTGCAGTTAGTTTAAGTAGTTTCGATACAGATGATTTATCAGAAGGTTCAAGTAATCTATACTATACAAATGCTAGAGCAGATGCTAGAGTAAACTTACAAACAGGGTCAAATCTAAATTTATCATCTAAAGATACTGATGATCTAAGTGAGGGTTCATCTAACCTATACTTCACTAACGAAAGAGTCGATGATAGAGTAAATGCATTATTGACAGAAGGTACTGGTATCACAACAACATATGATGATGCAAGTAATACTTTAACACTAGCAACAACAATTACACAATATGCAGATTCAGATGCCAGAGGTGCTATATCAGTAACAGATTCTGGTGGTGATGGATCATTAGCATACAATAATAGTAATGGTGTTATCACATATACAGGACCAAGTGCATCAGAAACAAGAGCACATTTCTCTGCAGGTACTGGTGTTGCTATCAGTTCAGGTCAAGTTAGTATCGGTCAGGCAGTTGCAACATCTAGTAATGTAACATTTAACGACCTTGTTGTATCAGGAGATTTAACAGTCAATGGTTCAACAACAACAGTTTCATCTACAAATACAACAGTTGAAGATTCACTTCTAGAACTTGGTAATGGTACAACAGGATCACCTTCAAATGATGCTGGTATTGTTATAGAAAGAGGTGATGAAAGTAACGTATTTATGGGTTGGGACGACAGTGCAAGTAGATTTATAGTTGCAACAACAACTGCAACTGGTGCCTCTACTGGAGCATTATCACTAACAGAAGCAAACTTTAGAGCAGGACAAATATCTACAAGTTACGCAAACAATAGTGGTGGTGTTGCAAGGAATATATATCAGTCAACATCTGCTCCACAGGGTTCAGACGGTGCAGTTGGTGATTTATGGATCCTATACTCTTAATAAATAGAGTATAGATAATTGGAAATTTAATAAATGGCGACAGGTTCACAAAAAGTAAAAACCCCAACGGGTTGGAATAGTACAAGAGGTGCATGGGTAAAAACTGCATCTGGTACTTGGAAAGATGTAGATCAAATCTATGTCAAAACTCCAACAGGTTGGAACAATGCTTCTGGTCAGGAAGCAACACAGCAACCGTACCCCTACATTGCAAACGCACAAAATCCATTTATTAGACAACAACCAGCACCTTATCCTTATATTGCAAATGCACAAAATCCATTTATAAGAGATAAACAGATTCCGTTTACATACCAATATCAATCCCCTAGTACATATGCGACTCAAGGTAATACTCAGGTACCTTACAGTCATAGATCACCAGATACATATAGTGCCCAAGGGGACACCAGAGGTAATACACAGACTCCGTTTACTTACCCGTTTATTCAACCTGCTACAGGGAATACTAGATCACCGTTTACATATAATATACAGAACACAACTCAAGGCGATACACAGCAACCTAATACTTATCCTTTCAGATATCCGTTCACGTATATTTTTCAAGCACCGACAATTGGTACAACAGATGCAACTGGTAACACTCAGCAACCGAATATAGGTCAGACTAGATCACCGTTTACGTACATATACCAAAGTCCAAATATCGGTACAACGAATGCTACTGGTAATACAAGACAACCTAATATAGGACAAACGAGATCACCATTTACTTACATATATCAAAGTCCAAACATTGGTACAACAAATGCTACTGGTAATACAAGACAACCAAATATAGGACAAACTAGATCACCGTTTACGTATATTTTCCAGACACCTACGATCGGTACAACAGATGCTACGGGTAGTACGCAACAACCTAATACTTATCCGTTTAGATATCCATTTACATATATTTTCCAAGCACCTACAATTGGAACGACAGATGCTACGGGTAGTACACAGGAACCAAACACTTACGCATTTAGAACACCGTTTACATATCCGTTTATACAACCTTATCCATTTACGTATCAATATCAGAGTCCTCTAGTTGGACTGACAAATGCTACGGGTAGTACACAGGAACCTAACGAATATAGTTATAGAACACCATTCACTTATCCGTTTATCGCAAGATATCCGTTTACGTACATATATCAGAGTCCTGCTATTGGTACAACAGATGCTACGGGTAGTACGCAAGAACCTAACACATATAGTTTCCAACAAATTTTTAGATACCCGTTTATTCAACCTGTTCCTGGGGACACTCGTGGGAACACACAGACTCCATTTACTTACCCATATATTGCAGACGCAACAGGGAACAGTAGAGCAAATGCTCAAGAGTCAAATAGTAATCAAGGAAATACACAAAATCCATTTACTTATCCGTTTATCACAAGATATCCATTTAGATATCCTTTCATAGCAGGATATCCATTCATAGCAAGATATCCGTTTACTTACCCATATACTGTTAACGCAACAGGGAACAGTAGAACAAACGCAAGTGGAGGTACAAGTGCTCAAGGTTCTACTCAAGGTTCTACTAGAGGTTCAACAAGAAGTCCATTCAGACAACCATTTAGAACACCAACACGTGTTCCATGGAGACTCCCATTTAGACAACCTGTTATAGGGCGAACCCCAGTTTCAGGCCCATTCGGAGGTGGTTGTTTCGTAGCAGGTCAGAAAGTATTGATGAGTGATAATACTTGGAGAGATATCGAACAAATTCATATTGGCGATAAAGTAATGTCAATGAATATGGAGACAAAAGAGTTACGAGTAAATGAAGTTGGTGGTCTATTACCAGAAACACATTGTAATATATGGGCAATCACTTTAAGTAATGGTAAGATTCTTAAAACTACAGAAGATCACCCAATATTATTAAACGATCATCAATGGTCATGTATCGATCCAGAAGTTGAAAACGAGAGACATGGTCATGAAGATTGGCATGATTTCGAGTGTAAGAAATTAGAAGTTGGTGATGAAGTCATGTATCATGAAAAAGACAAAGTAAGAGTAATAGAAATACATAACACAAATGAAACACATAGAGTATATAACCTATTAGATGTAGGTATCTCCGATAAAGATTATGGTGATCATAACTTTATTATCGAAGGATTGTTCTGTCATAATAAACAGAGATTCGGTCCAGGAGGAGGTATAGAACCTTAAACAACTATGGCACAGCAAACTTATTCATATAGAATCTCCGCACAGAACCCGATACATTATCCGGTGTTTATTAACGCACGTGCGAATGCTCAACAACCTGTTCGATATCCGTTTACTTATCCGTTTACTTATCCGTTTATTACGACATATCCTTTTAGAGCACCATTTACTTACCCGTTCATCGCAAATGCTACAGGGAATACAAGGGGTACAACAAACGCAACAGGTACAACAAATGCTAGAGGTAGTACTCGAGGAACTACAAACGCAACTGGTAACTCTAGACAACCTGCAAGATATCCGTTTATTACTAGATCGCCATTTAGACAACCGTTTACATACCCATTTACTTATCAGGCGCAAGGGAATACAAGACAACCTAATAGATATCCATTTACTTACATATTTACAGTAAATGCACAGGGTCTTACTAGACAACCAACCATTGGTCAGACTAGATCACCGTTTACATATCCATTTATTCAACCGTATGCTTTCCAAGTTAGTACTACAGGAAACACTAGAGGTACAACAAATGCTACTGGTAATACAAGACAACCGAATATAGGACAAACAAGATCACCGTTCACATATCCATTTATTCAACCGTATCTTTTCCAAACAACAAAAACAGGTAATACTACGGGAACTACAAATGCTACAGGTAATACTCAGCAACCGAATATTGGAAATACTAGATCACCATTTACATATCCATTTATTCAACCTTATGCTTTCCAAGTAACAACTACAGGAAACACTCAGGGCAATACAACTGGTAATACAAGAACACCGTTTACATATCCGTTTATTCAACCATATGCATTCCAAGTTAGTACTACTGGTAATACTCAAGAACCAAATGAATATAGTTTTAGAACGCCATTTACTTATCCGTTCATACAACCTTACGCATTCCAGGTTACATCAACTGGTAATACTCAAGAACCAAATGAGTACAGTTTTAGAACACCGTTCACATATCCATTTATTCAACCTTATGCTTTCCAGGTAACAAGTACTGGTAATACGCAAGAACCTAATGAGTATAATTTTAGAACACCATTTACTTATCCGTTCATACAACCATATGCATTCCAAGTAACAACTACTGGTAATACGCAAGGTAATACAACGGGTAATACAAGAACACCATTTACTTACGAGTATCAATCTCCATCGATTGGTAATACTCAAGAACCTAATACTTACATATTTACAGTAAATGCTACTGGTAATACAAGACAACCTAATAGATATCCATTTACATATCCTTATATTGCCAACAGACAGAATCCGTTTATTAGACAACAAACACAACCGTATCCGTATATTGCTAATACAACTAATCCGTTTATTAGAGATGCAAGACAACCAACTACTTACAGTCATAGATCACCTAGCACTTATGCAACTCAAGGGACAACTCAAGTATCATACAGTCATAGATCCCCGAGTACATATGCAAGACAAGGAAGAACACCTGTAGATAGATGGGATGGAGTTCTAACTCAACAGTGGCCAGCAACTCCTATATCGAACTAAATATAATAAACAAATAGGATATATTATGAAAATCAGTGATCCCGTAACTGAAAGTAAATTTGAATCTATTCAAAAACGTTTATCAGTTGTCGAAAAAACAGATAGACATTATGAACACTTTGGAAGTTTCAATCTAACACCAGATAAAGAAGATTATCAAGACGAAGATGCTTATCGTCTAGCACAATGGTGTATAGATGAAGATAAAGTAGGCAAATTAAAGTTTGTCAAATGGTCCGAAGTAGATGAAAAACTAAACAATAAAACACTTAATACTTTTGGTCAATGTGGTCCTAATTCATACGCATATCATAACTTTCTAAGACATGGTTGGACAGAAAGTTTGAGAGACGAAAAGAAAGTTAAAGGTTCTGCTAACATGGACTTCATGAATACAGATGAAGAGTATGCAGACATATCAGATTATTGTAATTTTGAAGATTCAACATTAGATCCAAAATCAGAACATGTAGACATGATAGTTAACTCAGTATATTATCATGCCGCAAAAGCACACTGGTTAGTACATAGTCTACAGAAAGAAGGTCAGTGGGGACCTATTATAGGTCGTACATATAAAAGTAATGGTGCATATTCATTAGCAATTCACCCAGGTTCTGTAAGATCGCAAGTCTTTGAATTGATGCATGACCCCGATATGGAAATATGTGTCTACGATGACTATGATGTATTTGATTCACCTGTCATCACTTTAGATGAATACTTGATGATCATAAGTGATAAACTCAAACAAAGAAATGGTCATAGAAATATATCAATAGCATATAGCAACGGTTATCTAGAAGTCAATCATGGCAATCAAGATGGTGGAGATGGTAGAACTAATTTTAGAAAAGAAGTATTTAAGTTCAATAAGAAAGCATCTAAGTTAAGTGCAGGTAAACCACTCAGTATATACATTGGTTACGATAGTAATCATGGTGAACTAGCAGAACAAAATAAAAAGTTATTAGAAAAGCATATTAATAAAACTATGTCTGGACAAAATAATAAAAATGATCCTCATTGCGGTATCAATACATTTCAACCTGTCATCAAATTTCTTGACATCTCAAAGATACCAGAGTATACTAGAGATTACGCAAATCAATCAACTGAATTTACTTACAGTAGATTCTTAATCCCATACTTAGAAAATTTTGAAGGGTATAGTATATTCTTAGACGATGATATATTGTTTAGAAAGTCTATACTACCTCTATTCTATTTCTTAAATCCAGACGATGCAGTAGCATGTGTACAATATGATTTTGATAAACACAATGAAACTAAATTTAATGGTGAGAAAAATGTTTCTTATCCTAAGAAACTCTGGTCATCTTTTATGATCTTTAACAACAGTCATGAAGATTGTAAGAAACTTACACCAGAAATAATTAATACAGAGACAGGTAAATATCTACATCAGTTTGAATGGACTGATGCAGTGTCAAAGATACCCGAAGAGCATATCATAACAGAAGGTCATAATACACTCAAAGATTACCCTAATGCCTCTGCTATACATTGGACTCGTGGTGGACCATGGATAAAAGACATGAATACAAGTGAAATAAATATGTTAGACATATATGATTACATGGTTGATTAATCCAACCAATTGTGATATAATGAAAGTCAACAGGAGAATAATATTATTATGAATATGTTTATATACGATGAGAGTGGCAATCTAATTATACGTAAACCTAACGGATTAGAATATAGATTCGACAACACTGATAAACCAGAACTTGGTTTTGAATATGATGTCATAGTCTATGATGATATTGAAGTTAAGATTTTACAATGGAAAGATGGTGTAGATTGGCAAGAACAAGAACAAATTAAATTAACAGCAGAAGAGTGCGATGCTATTGAAACATACATTGCAAACTCAGAACCACCTTCTGATGTAAATCTAAATACCCAATATCTGAATAATCTGAATCATGCATGTAAAGAGTTTATCAATACTCAATGTAGTGATACAGGTTTCAATGATTTAATGGAAGTAGTTTACGCAGGAAGAGAAGGATCAAATCACCCATATAGAAGTGATGCTAGAGATGTATTAGAATATGCTGACGTAGTATGGCAAACCTATGTAGGTGTAGCAGACGAAATCAAAATGACTAGAGAAGATACTCTCAAACCATACGAAGATTACATATCTGCAATACCAGGACCAATGAGACAACTTTTAAAATAGTATGTCTTTAAAGATCGAGCACATTGATAAACCAATCAAGGTCACTGAATTACCTTTAGATAGAGTTTATGTAATTGATAATTACTTACCCACAGTTCTACATCATTATATTGATCATACAATATCTGGTGCTATGATCTGGGCAAAATGTAATTCTGTGCACGGTAGTAGTCCAACAGGTTTACCACATCATCAGTTTTGGGGAACAAGTTTCTTTCGTGGACCAGAAATGTCAATGGAACATGATCATCTACCATCGAATCTTATAATGAAAGCATTGAACGAAAAAATACAAGTAGACTTTGGTTTCAGATGGAAAAGATTTCAATACATGGGTTGTAATAGTCAAACACATGATCAACATGGTACAACACATATGGATTGTGCTGAAGACGATGATTACAATTTATCTTTCTTATATTATTATAATAAGTTTTGGAATCCACACTGGGGTGGTAAATTAAGATTCTATGATAGTCCTCAGTGGGGTTTAGATGGTAGAGATGATCATATTAAGAATCATCAAATAGGTGAAGTAGACTTTGTACCAAATAGAATATTAATGTTTGATGGAAGAATTTGTCATGGTGCAGATGGACCAAACAAAAGGGCAAGATATGCCGATAGAAAATCAGTTGTTCTAAGAGGTGATGAGGTAGAATTATGCCAACTATAAACTTTGTAACTAACAATGCTGATACTCTAAAGTACTTTAAACCAGTACTAGCAAGATCAGTTATGCCTGAATGGTGGAAAACTGCAAAAGTAGAAATGGGAATGGCAGGAGATTTCGTTCAAACTATAAGGGCATGTCCTGCAATGGACGATTGGACTAAATCTGGTTATTATATATTAGCAAACAGAGATATCTATATCGCAAATGGTGATGAAAGAGTTAAGAATACAGATAATAGAAACTGGGGTACTGTTAACGATGATGGCAATTATGCTTCACCGTCACACCCTGCTGAACAAATGTTAAATCTATTTGAGAATGTAGAACATGAAGGTCTTAAAGATGCATTTAAGTTTAGAAACCCGTGGAACATTCAGACACCACCTGGTTACTCTGTACTATTTCTAGACCCTTTTCTCTTCACTGGACGTGCTTTCTGTGTCTGGCAAGGCATCATTGACACTGATAGATTTAAGAACAATCAAGATAATGCTCAGATTATCTTATATCCTAAAGTAAGAGAATCATTTACAATTAAGAAAGGTACGCCCATACTTCAAATATTACCATTTAAAAGAGAACAATGGAATGCATCATATCAATGGCAAGATGCAAAAACGGCACATGAAAATAGAACAGCAACAGCACATTTAAGTAACGAAGAATATGATTCTATGGATACATGGGCAAGACGTGGTTATGATGAGAAAGAATTAGACCCATTAGAAATGGGACCATATAGAAGAGAAGGATATTGGGTAAATAAAAATAGAAATTTTAAAGAATCAAAAGAAGGAGATGGACCACCACCTGAATGTCCATTTCATAAAAAGGAAGAAGAATGAGTGTACATATAATGTTTCCAAACTTTGTTTTTACTAGAGAGTTTCTAGGCAAAGATTCTGGTATAGATCCCACAATGTCTGCTGATTATTTTGATTGTTTAAAGAATGAAATAGATGGAATGAGAAAACGTGATCCTGTAGGTCGTAGAGTATCAAATGCTGGATCTGGTTGGCAATCAATAGATGGTTGCGATACAAATCCAATGTTTGTTAAGGCCATAAGAGCAATACGAAGAACAGTTGATGATGAGATGATGCCATTTCTAGGACTTAAACCCAATACATTTAAAACTCATATGCATAATTCATGGGCAAATATAAATGATAAGGGAGCATACAATAGACCACATTTACATAATGGTTGTTTCTATTCTGGTGTTCTTTATATAAAAGGAGATGGTGATGAAGGTCAAATACAGTTCATCGATAAAGATAATAAAATTGCAGGTGTCTTTCCACATGCTCCAAAACTTAATGAATCATTTTCAATGAGTCCTAAAACAGGCGATCTACATCTTTTCCCAAGTGGTCTGATGCATATGGTCGAACCTAATCCAACTGATAAAGATAGATATTCGATATCGTTCAACTTAAATGTTGAATCAGATAACAATCATGCAAACTTTATCGAAGATAATCAAAATTTACACTTCGAAATTACCTCAGACTACAAGTTAAAAATATAAATACTTGTCATGGAAGTAATATCAATAGATCCACACGTCTTGTGGGACATCATAATAACTGTCGTAATTGTACCTGCAGGGTTCTTGGTACGTTCATTACTAGCAGAACAAAAACGTTTAGATATTTTAGTTAACAAAACTAGAGAAGAAATTGCTAGAGAGTATGTTACTAGAGAGCAATTGGAGAAAGATTTAGAGAAACTAATCTCTACAATGGAAAGAATTGACGAAAAATTAGATAGACTTCAGACTAAAACTTATTTTCAAGATTAATATCTACATAAATAGTAGTAACAGACAGGAATACTACTATGGCAGAACCAAATTCAAAAGCATCATTAAAAGAGTATATTAAGAGAAAACTTGGTGCACCTGTTCTAGAAATCAATGTTGATGATGATCAATTAGATGATAGAGTAGATGAAGCATTACAATACTTCTACACATACCATTACGATGGTACAATGAAAGTATATCTCAAGCATAAGATCAGTGAAAGCAAAAAAACAACAATGAAAACTAACGAGACGTTCACAGAGAACGCCGCTGGTACTCATGACTATACAGACGAGCAACATTTACAACAAAAAAACTATGTTGTATTACCAGAGTTTGTAACAGCAGTTGTTAACATATTCCCTTTCAATGATAAAAATAATCTCAATATGTTTGATCTTAGATATCAATTAAGATTGAATGATCTATATGATCTTACATCTACAAATATATTGTATTATGAACAAGTACAACAACACATAAGTCTCTTAGATAGAGTGTTAGTTGGTCGTCAACCAATTAGATATAATCAACACATGAATAGATTATATCTAGATATGGCAGTTGATGAAATAAACAATGATGAGTTTATTATCATAGAGTGTTATCGTAAAATAGATCCAAATACATTTACAGATGTGTTCAATGATATGTGGTTAAAACGATATGCTACAGCACTGGTTAAATATCAGTGGGGTGAAAACTTGTCCAAGTTCTCTGGAATACAATTGCCAGGTGGTGTCGAACTCGATGCTAGTCAAATTAAAACAGAGGCGCAAGAGGAAATTACAAGATTAGAAGAAGAATCAAGACTGAATCATGAGATGCCAGTTCTTGACATGATAGGTTAATTATGCCAACAAATGTATTTTTTAATCATGCAGTGCAAACTGAACAACACCTATATGAAGATTTAGTTGTTGAGTCGTTAAGAATTTACGGCCATGAAGTATTTTATTTACCAAGAGAGATTATCGAAGAAGATACTATCTTCAATGAAGACGTACAATCTAGATATGGTGATGCATACTCAGTTGAAATGTATATTGAAAATACAGAAGGATATGAAGGCGAAGGTGATCTCATGTCTAAGTTTGGAGTACAAGTTAGAGACTCAGCAACGTTTGTACTCTCTCTCAGATCATGGGAAAGATTCATATCATTGGACAGCAATCTAGCATCTTCACTTAGACCTAATGAAGGCGATCTAATTTATTTTCCACTATCAGGATCATTGTTTGAAATTAAATTTGTAGAACATGAAGACCCATTTTATCAAGTTGGAAAACTATTTGTATTCAAATTACAATGTGAGTTATTTGAATATAGTGGTGAAGACTTTGATACAGATATTGCTCGAATCGATCAGATCGAAGATGAACAAGCATACATTACTACAATGTCAATGAAAACTGGTGGTTCTGGAACTTATGCAGTAAACGAAGATGTAACTTTATCAGGAACAGTTGTTGGTGAAGTAGTAAGTTGGAAAGCAATTGGATCAGGTGGTACACTTAAACTGAAAGACTTGACAACAACACTACAAGCAAACGATAAGTTAGTTGGTGCAGTCTCAGGAGCAGACTACGATATATCTTCAATAGACAATGTCTTAACAATGGAAAATGATCCACAAGCAGACAACTTAGAGTTCGAACAAAACGATGCAAATTATCTTGATCTATCTGAAACGAATCCGTTTGGAGAACCATAATGTTCGGAACTTATTTTTACAATGAAACAATAAAAAGATGTGTATCAGTTTTTGGTACCATGTTTAATAATATTGATATCAAAAAAACAAAAGCAGACGGCACTGTATTAACAATAGTCAAAGTGCCTATATCATATGGACCATCGCAAAGATTTATAGATCGTCTTGCAGAAGAACCAAACTTATCAGATAACATGAGAAGTGCTATCAGTTTACCTCGTATGTCATTCGAACTTACAGGTTTTAATTACGATGCACAAAGACAACAAAACAAATTAATTAGAAATGCTAAGACTTCTATGGAGTCAGACAATGCAAATAGAAAGTTTCAATATGCACCAGCACCATATGATCTAAATTTTACACTTAGCATATTAGCAAAAAATCAAAACGATGCTCTTCAAATAGTAGAGCAAATACTTCCATACTTTCAACCAGAGTATACTGTTACAATGAAAATGATTGACGATCTGTCCGACAATCGTGATGTACCTATTGTTTTAACTGGTATAAGTTACGATGATCAATATGAAGGCAGTTTCGAAGATCGAAGAGTGATCGAATATACTCTAGACTTCACAATGAAAACATACTTCTTCGGACCTGTTTATACAGGTAAGATTATCAAGAACGTTATTGAAAGAGATTATGTATCAAGTGCTCTTGGTCAGTTTACTACAACGCAAATTGACTCAGCAGGACTAGTTAAAGAAGTGAAACATTATGAACCAGCATTTGCGGCCGTTGCCAACGCAGTAAATAACAACTCTACTGTAACATTTGATACTGCAATAAATAGTAGTATAAGTGTTGGTGACGAAGTCTTCGACACAGGTAATACAACTAATCCAACAATTAGTAGTATTGCAACTGATAAGAAATCGATGGTACTAAGTGCCGCGGTTACATTAGCAACAGAGAAGACGTTGAAATTTGTCGGATCAGTAGATGCAAACGATACGTTTGTTGTTGCTGAAAATGTTACCTTCTATGATGATGGTGCATCTTCAACATTTGCTGAAGACAAAGTAACAGATGCTAGTTAAATATTATGAATGATAAAGTAGATCAGAAGTTGAATGATATCATGGGTATCGAATCAACAATCAAAAAAGAAACAGCAGAAGTAGTCAAGAAAGTTCCTGCTAGAACAGACAATGTAGAAACTGATTACAGATATGCTAGAGAGAATCTCTATAATCTTGTAGAGAGAGGACAAGATGCTATCGATGGTATCTTAGAACTATCAAAAGAAACAGAACACCCTAGAGCATATGAAGTTGCAGGGCAACTTATTAAAACAGTGGCAGATACTGCCGAAAAACTTATAGATTTACAAAAGAAAGTCAAAGATGTTGAGAGTGAAGAACAGAAAATAGGAACACAACATAATCATTTATATGTTGGATCAACATCGGAGTTACAAAAGTTTCTGAAGAAGAATAAATGAAAGTACAATTACATGATGATGACATCTTAGATGAAATCCTACCAACAGAATACTGTTTACTAGAATGGTATCGCACTAATGCATACGAGAATTGGATAAAAGATAACGTAAAAGATAAGACTTTTATAGACTTGGGTGCAGGTTCTGGTATACTTTGTTATCAAGCATTACAATATGGTGCAAAAAAAGTCTATGCATATGAAGGCAATAGACATTGTGTAAATAGACTCGAACAGATATTTGCTGGTGATGATAGAGTAATAGTGCAACATAGAAACTGGGAACGTGATCCTATACCAAAGTGTGATGTATATGTGCATGAAATGATTGCACATAACGTAGTGCATGAAGGACTACTTGTTTTATTTGCAAGAGCAAAGTATGAGGGTTTTGCAGATATACTTACACCATTTGATATTCAGATCTGGAACTGCGTACCAGAATCATACGAACGTATAGAAAAAGATATAGATAAAGATTTATTCTTACCAGCATCAAAAGATTTTATATTAAACGTAGCACCAGAATACAAAGACATAAAGATGTATGGTCATCTACAACATGTAGAATTAAAAGAAGAACTGTTTCATGGGCATATGAAAGATTTAGATATATCAATGTTTATAAACCCAGAATATGCTGGTACAAAAAACAGAATCGCATGGAAAGTTACATTTCCTGATGGTTCATCATATCAAAACTTTAATTGTGAAACACACTGGACTTTAGGTCAATACTTTAAAACAGACCCAAACTTTTCGTATGACCCAGAAGAAAATATAGCACTTAGCGGATTATGAAACCACAAAACGAGGGATATTTAGGGAACCCACTAATCAAGAGAGCAGGTATTGAACATCAATACACAGAAGAAGAACTGCAAGAATACTTGAAGTGTACAGAAAACCCTACATATTTTATAGAAAACTATACACAAATCATCGCACTTGATGAGGGTTTAGTGCCTTTTAATCTTCGTGGTTATCAAGAAAATTTAATCAATCATTATAATGATCATCGATTCTCAGTTGTATTAGCATCAAGACAATCTGGTAAATCTATTACATCATGTGCATATTTACTTTGGTATTTACTATTTAACCCTGAAGTTACAGTCGCCGTATTGGCAAACAAAGGTGCAATCGCAAGAGAGATGGTTGCACGTATCGTAACTATGTTAGAATCTGTACCATTCTTTTTACAACCTGGTGTTAAGATACTTAACAAAGGTAATATAGAGTTTGG
>CEWG01030878.1_pt1 | contig 33936 bp, 30 predicted proteins | sample 361411 | NCBI WGS metagenome assembly CEWG01 (sample SAMEA2622173, study PRJEB7988) | marine metagenome | biome: marine biome (ENVO:00000447); feature: surface water layer (ENVO:00002042); material: "saline water (ENVO:00002010), including plankton (ENVO:xxxxxxxx)" | depth 5 m | reverse complement strand
TTTCGTTGATGATCAGGCCTTTCATCACACTCCATTTAGTAAATCTCCCAAAGACCTTACCTACCATAATGGAGTATGTTCCAATATTATGAAGAACACTCATATCACAAATTTAAGTAATTAACCCTTAAAAGAGTAGCATTTAATTATCAAGGGGTAATTAAATTTGATAAGTGATGGCATTGATGTTCATGCCTGCACCAACACTTGCAAATAAAATGACATCCCCTTTTGATAGAGTATGCCCCTGGTAATTTTGATTGAGGACTAAATTAAATAAAGTAGGCACTGTAGCAACTGAGCTATTCCCAAACTCCTCTATATTCATTGGAAGAATATTTTTAGGCATAGGAGCTTTATATAGTTTAAAAAATCTTTTAATAATTGCTTCATCCATTTTTTTGTTGGCTTGGTGTATAAATATTTTCTTAAGTCTCTTAATAGGAACTCCAGAATCATCTAGGCATTGTTTCATGGCAAAAGGAACATTGCTTAGGGCAAATTCATATACTTTTCTTCCTTGCATTTTTATATATTTATCACCATTATTAATAGACTTATTATGGGATTCACCATAAAAAATAAAATCAGCCTCGTCTTCAGCGGTAAAAGTTAAGGTGCTGTGAGACAAAATCCCACCTTCTAGATTGGACTTTTCAAGAACTGTAGCTCCTGCACCGTCAGCATAGATCATTGAGTCACGGTCGTGAGAATCAATTACTCGAGAAAGAGCGTCAGCTCCTATGACCAAACATTTTTTTGCCATTTCAGCTTTTATAAATGCTTGTGCTTGAATCATGCCCTCTACCCAGCCTGGGCAACCAAATAAAATATCATAGGCAATACATTTAGGGTTTTTAATTTTTAATTTTGATTTAACCCTAGAGGCTAGACTTGGGAGTGTGTCAATTTGTTTACTGTTGCAAGTAATATCACCAAAATTATGAGCTACAATAATATAATCTAATGCCTCAGGATCTATGTCAGCATCTTTTATTGCACTCTGTGCTGCAATATATGCAAGATCAGAGGTAGTTAAATTTGTATTAGCATATTTTCTTTGATTAATTCCAGTAATCGAATTAAATTTATCAATAATAGTTTTGTTGTCGATTCCAAATTTATTTCCGCACTCATCATAAAAAGAATTATTTAAAAAAGAACTATTTTCTTTTATAACTGATGGAATACAACTACCGCTACCTGTGATTTTAAAACTCATGATTAATAAGCAATAGTAATAATTACTATAAATATTAATCCGCCAATTCTGCTAAACTGAACGATATCCAATTTCCTTAAGGAAAAACAATATGGTTGTAAATAATGGTATAAATAACTGTAAATTATGCTTTTACATAGCTATCGATTGAAGCACAGCTACAAACCAAATTACGATCGCCAAATGCTTCATCTACCCTTCTTACTGATGGCCAGAATTTATTTTCCGAGACATATGCTAGCGGATAAGCTGCTTTTTGTCTTGAGTATGGAAATTCCCAAGAGTCCCCACTAAGCATTTTAAGGGTGTGTGGTGCATTTTTGAGTAGAGCAACACTAATCTCATTTTTTTCATCAACCTCCATCCTAATGGAAATCATTGCATCACAAAACCGGTCTATCTCCTCTAAGTTTTCACACTCTGTTGGTTCAATCATCATTGTACCAGGAACAGGAAAAGAAACAGTAGGCGCATGAAATCCGTAATCAATTAATCTTTTTGCAATATCTACCACTTCAATATTTTGAGCTTTGAAGGGTCTGCAATCAATAATCAACTCGTGTGCAGCCCTTCCATTAGCTCCTGTGTAAATAACATTAAAAGCCCCCTCCAACCTTTTTTTTATATAATTTGCATTTAAAATTGCTATCTCACTTGCACGTTTTAATCCTTTTGCGCCTAGCATTTTTATATAGCCATATGAAATTAAACAGGCTAATGCTGATCCCCAAGGAGCGGCAGATAGAGCACTTATACTGTCATCACCACCTATTTTAATTATTGGGTGAGAGGGAAGAAACTTAGCCAAATGTTTAGCTACACAAATTGGTCCAACTCCTGGTCCACCCCCTCCATGAGGTATAGCAAAAGTCTTATGTAAATTTAGGTGACAAACATCAGCTCCAATTATTTTGGGACTAGTAAGTCCAACTTGTGCGTTCATATTTGCACCATCCATATAGACTTGACCACCACAACTATGTATTTTTTCTGTTATCTGTTTAATATTGACTTCAAAAACTCCATGGGTGGATGGGTAAGTAATCATCAATGCAGCAAGATTTTCCTTGTGCTCTTCTGCTTTTTTCGAGAGATCTTCCCAATCAATATTTCCTGCTTCATCTGTTTTAACTACCAAAACCTTCATTCCTGCCATAACTGCAGATGCAGGATTCGTGCCGTGAGCAGAGGAAGGGATTAAACAAATGTTTCTGTGTCTATCTCCGTTGGCGCTGTGATATGCGCGAATAACCATTAAGCCAGAATATTCACCTTGAGCACCTGAGTTGGGTTGAAGTGAAGTGGCATGAAATCCAGTAATCTCACTTAGATAAGATTCTAAACTTGAAAGCATTTTTTGATAACCTTGTGCTTGATTAATCGGAACAAAAGGATGAATTGAGGACCATTTAGGCCAACTTAAGGGAAGCATTTCTGCTGCAGCATTTAATTTCATGGTACAAGATCCCAATGAAATCATGGAATGATTAAGCGCTAAATCTTTTCTTTCTAATTTTTTAATGTATCGCATGAAACCAGTCTCAGAATGATAAGAGTTAAAAACCTTGTTGCTCAAAAAGGGACTGTTCCTTTTTTGACTAACTGGATAACGGTGGTTCTCAATTTTGACTTTTCCAGTTATATTTTTTTGAAGTGTTACCTCTTCAAAAACCTTAAGTATTTTCAATAAAGCAACTTCATCAGTTATTTCATTAATACTTATTCCAACCGTCTGTTCATCTATATAAAGAAAATTAATCTCTTTTTTTTCAGCTACTGTTCTAACTTTATCAGCATCAATTTTAATTCTTAGAGTATCAAAATAATGGGTATTAAGCTGAGTCAATCCTAAATCTTGTAATTTTTTCTCAAGCTTAGCAGTATTGAAGTGAATTTTTTTGGAGATTTTTTTCAATCCTTTTGGTCCGTGATATACTGCATACATTCCCGCCATCACTGCCAATAAAACCTGAGCAGTACAAATATTCGAGGTGGCTCTGTCTCGTTTGATATGTTGTTCTCTAGTTTGCAATGCCATTCGTAATGCAGGGTTTCCGTCTTGATCGATGGTTTGTCCAATAATCCTTCCGGGGATATATCTTTTGTATTCTATTTTGGATGCAAAATAGGCCGCGTGAGGTCCACCATATCCCAATGGTATACCGAATCGTTGGGTTGTACCAATTACTACATCAACATCATATTCGCCGGGAGCTTCTAAAAGAGTTAAACTCATTAAATCAGCAGCTACAATTGTTTTAATATTTTGTGTTTTTGCTTTATTAACTGCAAAGGGTAGATCAATTATTTCGCCAAATTTTCCAGGGTATTGAAATAGGGCTCCAAAAAAGGTTTCATCGTAATCGAAATCCTTTTCATTACCAATAACTAAATCAATTTCGAGTGGATTTGCTCTAGTTTTTAAAACAGCTAGAGTTTGGGGTAAAACTTGTTCAGATACAAATAGTTTCGAGGCATTATTTTTTTTCTGATCTTTGGAACGCATTTCATAAATCATTGACATTGCTTCTGCAGCTGCCGTGCCTTCATCGAGAAGCGATGCATTAGATAATTCCATCCCAGTTAGGTCACAAACCATTGTTTGAAAGTTGAAAAGGGCTTCCAATCTCCCCTGTGAAATTTCTGCTTGGTAAGGAGTATAAGCTGTATACCATCCAGGGTTTTCTAGAATATTTCTTTGAATTACCGCTGGTGTATAGGTTGGGTTATAACCCAAACCAATGTATGTTTCAAATAACTTATTTTCATCGGATAATGACTGGAGTTCACTAAGGAATTTATTTTCGCTAATCCCCTTTGGTAGTGAAAGAGGGGACTTAAGTCTAATTTCCTCTGGTATAGTTTGCTTTAAAAGTTCCTCTAAGGATTCCACCTCTATGGAGGCTAATATTTTATTAGTTTCAAGCTCTCTTGGACCTATGTGTCGAAACACAAATTCATCTTGATGCATAAATTTTTGTTTAATCAAATTTACTGCTTAGATGTAAACTATTTTAAAGGGACAAAAAACAGATATCAATTTTTTTTTAACAAAAACTCTCCTTATTAACAGTTTACAAATACTTTTGTTTTGTGAGAGGTTTTACTTGTTTATTTGACAGCTACGTTAAATATAATTTTCATGTTGGTTTGGCCGTATGGTCTTTAACTAAGATCACTGCTTTGGATTTTCAGATAAATCTAGATTTTTCTTATCAATTGATTTTTTTTATTATCCCATTTTTGGGATATAATTTTATAAAGTTCCATCTGTTTTTTTTAAACTATGATGGTATTCGGCCGTTTAGGATAAATTTTTTAATTGTTTTTATTTTTTTGTGTTTATTTCTCTTAGGCTTTGTACTTTTTTATTTATCGCTATTTTCTCAGTTGTTGTTTTTTCTGACCTTATTTTTGGTATTACTTTACTGCCTCCCTTTACCATTTCTAAAAATAAACCTTAGGGGTTTTAAAGGATTAAAAATCCACTTAGTTGCATTAAGTTGGGTATTTATTACAGTTTTTTTACCCCTTAGTTTAGAGGGAAAGCCTATAAAATATATCTCTCTGGTTTATGGATTGCAACGCTATTTTTTCGTTATTGCTGCAACCTTACCTTTTGAAATAAGAGATTTGAAGCTGGACCATCCTAATTTGTCTACTTGGCCTCAAAGATGGGGGGTAAAAAACACTAAAGCACTCGGATTCATTCTGTTGATTTTTTTTGTTTTATTAGAATTATGGTTTAGGTTAAACTCTGATTTTCAAATAACAATATTTACTATCATTCTTTTGATGATTTTTATTCTTATATCGAAAGAGGAACAATCTAAGTATTTTAGTAGCTTTTGGGTTGAGGGAATTCCAATTTTATGGTTAATTTTAAAATATGTAACAATTAATTTATGAGGGTTTTTCTATTTGTTCTTTTTTTGACCATTCAACAGCCAAAGGTGGAGGTATTAGAAAAAATAAAATATCAAGATTTGGTGAGAAAAGGATATACGATTATCGACGTCAGAACTCCTGAGGAGTTCGCAGAGGGTCATATAGAAGGAGCACAAAACATCAATGTAAAATCAAAGTCCTTTGTTGCAGAAATTGAAAATCTGCCGAAATCAGATACTCTATTGATTTATTGTCGTACTGGAAAGAGAAGTATTTATGCCGCACAAGTCATGGTTTCTTTTGGTTTCCAAAAAATTTATGATCTTGATGGTGGTTTTTTAAATTGGAAAACAGAGTAGTTCAGATTGGTTTTCGTAAAAATAATTAATAATAGAATTTAGCATAAAAAACGGCCTAATCTGAAAACTGTTTTTAACTCAATTCAAATAACATAATTACAAAAAAAAATTGTCAATCATTGATCAGTCCTGCCCTTTTGAGTAAGGCATTTGGGTCAGGAGCTTTACCTCTAAATCTTTTATAAAGAACCAGAGGATGTTCAGTACCACCTTTGGAGAGGATATTTTCCTCAAAAGATTTTGAAGTTTGGGAATCAAAAATCCCTTTTTCCAAAAACAAATCAAAAGCATCAGCATCCAGTACCTCCGCCCATTTATAGCTATAGTATCCTGCAGAATAGCCCCCTTGAAAAATATGAGAAAAGGCGGTACTGGTACAATTTTCAGGGTAGTCTCTTAAAAACTGTACCCGATTTAAAATGGAACTTTCATGGGATTTCACAGAATTTATATCATTGGCCTGATAACCGTGGTAGGATAAGTCAAGAAAGCTGAAGCCTAACTGTCTAAGCGTCTGTAATCCTTGATGAAAATGCGCTGATTTTTTTATTCTATTGATATATTTCATAGGAATTACTTCATTTGTTTTGTAGTGTCTGGCAAAAAGCTCGAGAGCCTCTTTTTCATAGCACCAATTTTCCATAATCTGGCTTGGAAGTTCCACAAAATCCCAAAAAACATTTGTACCACTCAAACCTGAATAGTTAGTATTGGCCAAAACACCGTGCAGAGCATGACCAAACTCATGAAATAAAGTGGTCACCTCCTCAAAGGTTAATAGTGAAGGGGAGGTGGATGTAGGTTTTGAAAAGTTACAGACAATTGATATATGAGGCCTTTGTCCCTTTTTCTGTCCACGATAGGAAGTCATCCATGCGCCATTTCGCTTTCCAGGTCTAGGGAAAAAATCAGTGTAGAGCAAGGCATGAAATTCCCCCTCTCGATTGAACACTTCATAGACCTCCACATCGCAATGATAACCTTCTAAGGCGCTATTTTTTTTAAAGTGTAAGCCATACAATTTATTTGCGATTTCAAATACACCTGTTTTTACTTTTTCTAATGGAAAATAGGGTTTAATCTCTTGTTCGTCAAGTTCCAATAGGGCTTGTTTAAGTTTTTCCGAAACAAATGCCGTATCCCATTTTTCAAGGTTATTTAGACCCAAGTTTAGTAGGGCAAATTTTTCCATTTTTTTCCATTCGCTTTTGGCAGCTGGATAGGCCTTCAAAAATAATTCCTCCAAAAAACTTTGAACATTTTCCTCCGAGGTGGCCATGCGTTCTTCCAATACATAAGCAGCGTGAGATTCGTAACCAAGTAATTCGGCTCTTTTTTTTCGAAGCTTAATTAACTTCAGTATGATCGTGGTATTGTTGTTAGAATTATCTTGAAAACCACGACGCCCGTAGGCTAAACAAATTTCTTTCCGCAATTCTCGGTTTTCGGCATAGGTGACAAAAGGGACATAACTGGGATAATCCAATGTAAAAACCCACCCTTCTTTTTCCATGGATTGAGCAGTTTCCCGAGCCATTTCTTTAACCTGATTAGGTAATCCTTTTAGATCTGTATCTAGGGTGATATGAAGTTCATAAGCATGGGTATCCGCCAAAACATTTTCACCGAATGTCAGGCTTAGTTTAGCAATCTCAATATCTATTTCACGTAATCTATTTTTTTTATCTTCTTGGAGCAATGCACCGTTCCTGGCAAAACCTTTGTACTCTTTTTCTAAAAGAGTTTCTTGTTCGACAGTAAGATTTTCTTGCTTTTTTTTTTCGCGGACTGCTTTAATGCGTTCAAACAAAGCTTGATTTAGTCTTACATCGTTTTGAAATTGAGTAAGCAGTTGTGATGCACGCTGAGTAATTTTTTGAATGTCCTCTGAGGTTTCGGCACTGTTAAGATTAAATAAAATCAAACTGTTTCGCTCCAATAATACCCCCACATTTTGCATAGTTTCGATGGTATTTTTAAAATTTGGAGCTGCAGTTTGGCTCACTATTTTATCAATTCCTTCCAGTGCATTTTTGATGTTTTTTTTAAGGGCAGGAATAAAATGTTCCGGTTGTATAGTGCTGAATGGGATAGACTCGTGGGGGGTATCAAAAACAGATAATAGTGGGTTTTCCAACATTTTAAGGATTAATTTTTTTACTGCTGTTGATGACTTTCGTTTTGAGTTCCTCCTTGTAATGACTAACTTTTTCTAGAATTGAAGGATCAGAAGTTCCAACAATTTGTGCGGCCAAAATACCAGCATTTTTAGCTCCGTTTAGTGCTACGGTTGCCACTGGAACACCACCTGGCATTTGCAAAATTGATAAAACAGAATCCCAACCATCAATTGAGTTGCTAGACCTAATGGGAACTCCAATAACTGGCAATGGTGTAAACGAGGCAATCATTCCTGGTAAATGAGCAGCTCCTCCAGCACCAGCGATTATTACTTTAAGTCCTTTTTGATGGGCTTTTTTACCATATTCCATCATTTTTTCAGGAGTACGGTGAGCCGAAACAATATCGACTTCAATTTCGACATCAAAGTTCTTTAAAATATCTATTGCTTCTTTCATGACGGGTAAGTCCGACTTACTTCCCATTATTATTCCTACTTTTACCATCTTATTTTGCTATTACTGATATTATATCTTTCACTTTTTCTGCAATCTTTCTTGCAATTGTTAACTCTGGATGTATTACAGTCACATGACCCATTTTTCTGAAGGGACGTGTTTCTTTTTTTCCATAAATATGAGGAATAACCCCATCAATTTCTAAAATTTGATCTATGTTTTTATAATGTACAGGTCCAGTGTGGTCTTCAGCACCTACCAGATTAACCATTACCCCTGCAATTTTACTTTCTGTTTTTCCAAGGGGTAAGTCCAAAACAGCCCTTATGTGCTGATCAAATTGACAGGTATAGGAGGCTTCTATGCTGAAATGGCCGCTATTATGTGGTCGAGGTGCTACCTCATTAACAATTATTTCTTCGTCTGAGATGAGAAATAACTCTACAGCAAGGAGTCCAATTTGCCCATAGGCTTCTGCAGTTTTAAGTGCAATTTCAACTGCTCTTTCTTCTGCCGCATTTGAAATTCTGGCAGGGCATAAAATATATTCTACTTGATTTGCAACTGGATGAAATTCAGATTCTACAACTGGATAGTTGACTGTTTCGCCTTTTGGTCTTCTACATATGATTACTGACAATTCTTTTTTGAATTTTATCACCTCTTCAATTAGACAAGGGCCAGGTTTTAACTCCTCCAATTCTTTATCTGATTGAACTACTGATACTCCATAGCCATCATAGCCCATCTCTGCAGATTTCCATACAAAAGGATAAGATATTTTTCCTTTAATAATTTCATCTTTTAAATCATTTAAAGATTTAAATTCTTGGAATGCAGCAGTTGGTATATCATTCTCCTGGTAAAATTTTTTTTGTAAACATTTGTTTTGAATGGTCTTAAGAATGTGAGGCTGAGGGTAAACGGCTACCCCTTCTTGCTCCAGCTTTTCCAGTGCTTCAACATTGACCTTTTCAATCTCAATTGTCAAAACATCAACATCTTTACCAAAGTTATACACGGTTTGATAATCTGTCAAGTCTCCTTGAACAAAAATATCAGAGGCGAGACGACCGGGTGCATTATTATCTGGGTCAAGGACTTTAGTTTTTATATCCAATTTACGAGTGGAATAGAGTAACATTTTTCCTAATTGACCACCACCTAGAATACCGAGAGTTTTTGTTGTAGAAAAAAAATTCACTTATAATTTTTTACAAAAATAAGGATATCTTTTGGGCTTAGAAAAAAACAACACATTTTGGATATCTTTACAATAAATAAAAATAAATGATTAATCTAGTACTCTTTGGAAAACCCGGAGCCGGTAAGGGAACTCAGGCAGATATTTTAAAAAAACACTATGAATTATTCCACATTTCCACAGGTGATTTATTTCGTTATCATATTCAAGGCTCAACTGACCTAGGGATATTAGCAAAATCCTATATGGAAAAGGGTGATTTGGTTCCAGATAAAGTAACGATTGATATGCTTGAAGAGACTGTAACCCAAAATTCAAATGTTGAAGGCTTTATATTTGATGGTTTTCCAAGAACTACTGGCCAAGCAGAGGCATTGGATGCCTTCTTAATTAATAAATCGATGAGTATAACTGCAACAATTGCCTTAGAGGCAAATGATAAAATTTTGATAGAAAGGCTTATTAATAGAGGAAAGACAAGTGGCAGAGTCGACGATCAAGATGAAGATAAGATAAGAAATCGCTTTGAGGAATACAATAATAAGACAGCACCATTAAAAAGCTTTTATTCTAATCAAGGTAAATTCTATAGTGTTAATGGAATCGGAAGTGTCGAAGAAATCACCCAAAGTCTGACCAAGCTAATTGACGGCTTTTTGTAAAAGAATTATGACCGAAGCAAATTTTGTTGATTATGTTAAACTAATCGTTAGATCAGGAAATGGTGGTAAGGGTTCCATGCATTTACATAGGGAAAAATTTATTACCAAGGGTGGTCCCGATGGAGGTGATGGAGGAAGGGGAGGCCATATTATTATCCGTACTAATCGAAATTTATGGACCCTCTATACTTTCAAGTTTAAACGTCATTTTGATGCGGGACATGGAGCTGACGGTGGTAAAAGTAGGAGTTCAGGTGCTGCGGGTAAGGACGTATTTATTGACGTTCCAATTGGAACAGTAGTGAAAGATAGCCAAACTAATAAAGTCATTTTTGAGTTAATTGAACCAAACCAAGAAATTGTACTGTTAAAAGGAGGAAAGGGAGGCTTGGGTAATTGGAATTTTAGATCCTCAATCAATCAAACTCCTCGTTATGCTCAACAAGGAATTCCGGGTAAGGAATTAAAAATTATCATGGAGCTTAAGGTACTTGCTGATGTTGGTTTAGTGGGTTTTCCAAATGCAGGTAAATCAACGTTATTGAAATCATTAACTGCAGCAAAACCAAAAGTTGCTGATTATGAGTTTACTACATTAAAACCCAATTTAGGTATTGTACCTTATAGAAACTTTCAATCATTTATAATGGCAGATATTCCGGGTATCATTGAGGGGGCATCAAGAGGAAAGGGGTTAGGTTATTATTTTTTAAGACACATTGAGAGAAATTCTTTACTTCTCTTTATTATCCCAGTTGACCAAAAAGAAGTAAAAAAATCTTTTGAAATTTTAATGAATGAATTGAAAAAATATAACTCTGAATTAATGCATAAGGATTTTATAGTTACATTTTCTAAGTGTGATTTATTGGATAATGAACTAAAAGTGGAGTTTGAAAAAGAAATTAAGAAAAAATTTAAAGGGATTCCATATTGTATGATCTCAGCAATTGATGAGTTTGGTTTAACAGAGTTGAAAGATTTGATATGGAGAATTTTAAACTCGACAGATGGGTAGTTCAAGGTTCTTTTTTTTCTTTTTTTTTATGACTCATTTATTCGTAATCTCTCAAAAAAAATCTCCTTTTGTTGTTTATGATTTTGATAAAGACTTTAATTACAAAAAGAAAATTACAGCTTTAAAAAAAAATGAAAAAAAGACTTTTTCAATGAAAACTTTTTTTTCTATAGCAGATTTATCTTATCGATATAAAGATTGGGAAACTGCAATTAATTATTATGAAAAGATTATAATTGAATATCCATCAGCTGAAAATCATTTTAAACTTGGAGTTTCAGCAGCTAGAAAATCTCTTGAAGTTCCAAGATTTTTTTCTGTACCATATGTTTTAAAAGCGATAAAATCAGTTATGAGTTCATATAGACTAGCTCCACAAAATACCATGCATCTTAAATTGCTGATTAAGCTATTAAATGAAATACCAAATATCCTTGGTGGAAACAAAAAGTTAGCTAAAAAAAAAGCAAACGAATTATTCCTTATTGACCCTATTCAAGGTTTTATGATAAAGGGTTATTTAGATGAAAATGACAATAATTTAGCTTCTGCAAAGTCAAATTATATATCGGCATTTGAATTAATAGAAAATAATTTTGAATCTTATGAAAGTTTTTTTAAAGAAAGTGAGAGGGATTTAATTTTTGAGATTGGATCTGCCGTATCAAATCACAAAATTTTTAAAGATTTGGGAATTACTGCATTAAAATTTTATTCAAAAACCTATGATTTTATGGATAATTATCCTCTAGAGAGTGTTTATTTCAGACTCGCACTTATTTATTTAAGTAAAAGAGATTTAAAAAGTAGTAGCGAAAATTTAGCTAAAGCATTAACTATTAATCCTAAATTTCAAAATGCTCTAGATTTTAAAGAAAAGCATCAATTATGAAAAGATATCATTTTATAGCTATAGGAGGGAGTGCCATGCATGGCTTGGCAATTGCACTTAAGGAAAATGGTAATTGGATTAGTGGAAGTGATGATGTGATTTTTGATCCCTCTAAAACTAGGCTAATTGACGCAGGCATTTATCCAGAAAAAGTAGGGTGGTATCCAGAAAAAATAAGTACCGATTTAGATGCGGTGATTTTGGGAATGCACGCTAAGGTAGACAACCCAGAATTAGTAATTGCCCAGAAACTTGGCATAAAGATTTTTTCTTACCCAGAATTTATTGCTGATTTTGCTAAAGAAAAAACTAGGGTTGTGATTGCTGGAAGTCACGGAAAAACTACTATCTCTGCAATGGTTTTGCATGTATTAAATTATCACGAGCGTTCTGTAGATTATATGTTAGGTGCGCATTTATCTGGATATAATAATTCCGTCTCATTGACTGATAAAAATGATTTTATTTTACTTGAAGGTGATGAGTACCTTTCTTCTCCTATTGATTTAATTCCCAAGTTCCATTACTACAAACCCCAAATTGCATTGATTAGTGGAATTGCCTGGGATCACGTAAATGTTTTTAAAACTGAGTCAGATTATAATAAGCAGTTTGAGATTTTTATTGATTCGATTTCTCCTGGAGGAATATTGGTTTACAATGAAGAAGATTTGACCTTGAGTACAATGGTTAATAAATCTGAAAATACAATTAGGAAGCAAAGTTTTAAAACAGTAACTCACAAAATTAATTCAGGCATAACCTACATAGAAACTGATGAGGGAGAATTACCCCTCAAAATCTTTGGTGAACATAACTTATCTAATTTAGCTGGAGCAAAGTGGATTTGTCAACTTATGGGAGTGGAAGAAAATGACTTTTATCAAGCTATAGAGAATTTTAAAGGAGCGGCTAAACGATTGGAAATTATTTCCTCATCTAATAGTAGGGTTTTATTAAAAGATTTTGCTCATGCGCCGAGTAAAGTTAAAGCGACCACAGCAGCTGTTAGAAAGCAATTTAAAGGTTTCAAATTAGTTGCATGCTTGGAACTTCACACTTATAGTAGTTTAGATTTTGAATTCATTAATAATTATAGAGACTCTTTAATTTTATCTGACTTGCCAATTGTTTTTTATGACCCTGAGGCTTTAAAAATTAAAAATCGGATTCCTATATCAGAAATTGATATAATTAACTCTTTCAACGATGACAGAATAAATGTTTTAACCAGGCTAAAAGAATTAGAGTATTTTTTACTAAATCAGGACTTCAATCAAACTGTTTTATTAATGATGAGTTCAGGAAATTTTGGAGGTATAATATGGGGTAATTTAAGCAAGCAGTTTGATTTGAAGGTATAATTTCCAAAGTATAATTATCATCATAAAGTTTTTATTAAAATATTTAATCATAATTCTTGCATCTCTTTAGGATTAAATTATTGATTATCTTTTCTCTGAGAAAAAAGCTATTTTAGCCTCAGAGATGATTTTATAATATAAATGATACTTGTCTATTCGCATAGAATTACTCCACGTTTAACATATATTTTTAGACAAATATTTATTAGAATTCTTGAATTACCAGTTTCTTTCACTTCAACTATTGAAAAATTTGTTTCTCACTCTGGTCCTAAATTGAGTTATACTCACCAACCTCTAGGAAATGAATTTTTTATAAAGTCCCATGAAATATTGTTTCAGCAAGGTTTACAAGAAATCAATATTGAAGTAAAAAATTGGAAAGGTATCCCAGCATTCTTTTACACAGGCTCAAAATCAGAGCTTTCATTTGATATTTTTGCAGCTTCGTTTTATTTAATTAGCAGATATGAGGAGTTTTTACCACATGTAAAAAATGAGTTAGGTTCATTTGCTCCTTATCAGAGCCTGGCATACAAAAATAGTTTTTTAGAAAAACCTGTTGTCGATTTATGGGCAGTAAGATTACAAGAGAGGTTAAATGATTTTTTTCCAGAGCTACCTCATAATTCATGGAAGAAGCCAGTTTTTATGCCAATTATTTCAGTTGTTAACCCATACAAATATAAGAATAAGTCATTATTATTTTATCTCTCCGATTCGCTTTCATTTCTTTGGAAGTTTGATTTATTTTTGTTTGTAGAACAGATTTTAGTGCTTTTTGGGCTAAAAAAAGATCCATATGACAACTTTCAAGAATTACAAAAAACCTTTAGTAAATACAAAATTAATCCACAATATTTTTTTCTATTCGCAAAGAACTCCTATTTCGACAGGGGATTATCAATTTATAAAGCAGGTTATAGGCAACTAATAAAGAATATTACAGATTATAATAATGTTTCACTTTTAGCTTCTTATGCAGCTCAAAATGATACATCAATTCTAGTTAATGAAATAAAAAATCTTAAAAAACTTATTAATAGGCCAATATCATCAGTAAGATTTAATTATGGATTATTGTCATCCGCAAAAAGCTATTATGGTTTAATCAGTCAAGAGCTGGAACATGACTTCAGTATGGGATATAATGATGAAATAGGATACAGAGCATCAACTGCTGTACCTTTTTATTTTTATGATCTAAATAATGACTTACAAACCTCAATAAAAATTAACCCAATTGTAGCAACAGAGGAAGGCCTGCGAAAATTTTCAGATGAGAAAGCTTTCAAAAAGTTGGAAAAAATTTATGATGGTCTTGCTACTAGATCTTCAATTCATATAATATCTATTTCAAATTCAATATTAACAATTGAAAAAATCAAAAATAGTTGGCGGGATCAATTTCTTAATTATTTAAGTTATCATGCTTAATAGAGATATTATAAAAAATGTTTTTTTTGATTTAGATCATACTTTATGGGACTTTGAAAAAAATTCCTCACTAACTTTTGAACGTGTATTTGAGGAAATGAAAATTAAAATTCCATTAGAGAAATTTTTATTTTCTTACAATCGGTTCAATCATTTTTTTTGGAAACTCTATCGTGAAAATAAAATTACTCATCTTGATTTGAGAAAGAAGCGATTAATACATGCATTTAATGCTATTCATAACAATTTAGAAGAAAATAAAATTCTTGAAATATCCGACTTATATATTCGATATCTTTCAACTTACACTTACCTTTTTGATGGCGCTTTTCCACTTTTAAAAGAGCTAAAGAAAAAATATAATCTACACATTATTACTAACGGTTTTGACTTGGTTCAGTATAATAAAATTCAAAATTCTGGATTATCTCCATACTTTGATAAAATAATTACAGCTGAAAAAGTCGGTTTTAGAAAACCTAACCCCTTAATTTTCAAATATGCTATTGAAGTAACTAGTGCATCATTTTCAAATAGTTTAATGATAGGAGATAGTTTTGAAGCAGACATACTTGGTGCAATGAGTCAAGGCATGGGAGCAATTCATTTCAACTCTCATAATGAGCCTCATCATGATAAATGTCCAATTGTAACGAAACTAGAGCAGATTCAAAATTTGATATAAAATTTCAAAAAAATAATACTGATTTTGTTGATTTAGTTTTACATAGCGTTCGGAAAGTTTTAAATTCGTATTTAAATGGAATTACAAAAGGTACAAAAGGACGTTGATAATTGGATAAAGGAGCATGGTGTTCGATACTTTGATGAATTGACCAATATGGCACAATTGACTGAGGAGGTGGGAGAGGTAGCCAGAATAATTGCCAGAAGGTATGGCGAGCAGAGTGAAAAAGAAAGTGATAAATTAAAAGATTTGGGTGAGGAATTGGCCGATGTAATTTTTGTGACGTTATGTTTGGCAAATCAAACAGGGATTAATATTCAAAAGGCGTTTGAAAAAAAAATGGAGCTTAAATCCAAAAGAGATTATAATCGGCATCAAAAGAATCCCAAATTAAAATAAAATATTCTAATTGAAGAAAATCACATTGGATCACCCCTCCGGCTTTACTGAGGGAGAAATTACCATAACAGGCTCCAAAAGCGAGTCAAATAGATTACTTATATTAAAATCTTTATTCCCTCAAATATTGATTGAAAATTTATCTAATTCTGATGACACCCTTTTAACCAATCAAGCACTTAAAACAATTGATTCAATTATAGATATTAATCACGCAGGAACTGCAATGCGGTTCTTAACTGCTTATTTTGCAACTCAACAGAATCGTGAAGTTCTACTTACTGGTTCTCAACGAATGCAAGAGCGACCCATTAAACTTTTGGTAAATGCATTGAAAGATTTAGGTGCTGAAATAAGTTATGAAAAAAAAAATGGCTACCCGCCATTAAGAATAAAGGGAAAGAAAATAACTAAAAGTAAAGTTGCTTTACCAGCCAACGTAAGTAGCCAGTTCATATCTGCGTTAATTTTAATTGCACCTTCTTTGGAAAAAGGATTAACAATTGATTTAATTGGTAAATTAACTTCTGCTCCCTATGTAAACATGACATTAAAAATCCTCGATCTATTGGGTTTAGATACTGAATTTGAAAGAAATCAAATTAAAATATCAGCATCTAAATTTATTAAACCTACAACTTGGTTGGTGGAATCTGACTGGAGCTCAGCATCATATTTTTATTCAGTAGTAGCCCTATCCAGTAAAAGCCACTTAATATTGAGTAACTTTAATAATCAAAGTATCCAAGGAGACGCTGCTTTACCAAATATTTATATAAAATTGGGAGTAAATACCTCATTTAATAACGGAAAAATAACTCTTTCCAAAATCGATAATTTTAATTTTTCCGATAGTTTAAGTATTGACTTAAGAAACACTCCTGATTTGGCCCAAACAATTGTTGTGAGCTGCTTGGGTTTAGGCATTGGTTGTAGGTTAACCGGCTTACATACTTTAAAAATGAAAGAAACAGATCGATTGAGTGCCCTAAAAACTGAAATGCAGAAATTAGGAGCAGAAGTTCACATTACAGAAAACAGCTTGGAGCTTTTGCCAATTAATAAGTTGAAAAGAGGTATTTCAATAGATACTTACAACGATCATAGAATGGCAATGGCTTTTGCTCCTCTGGCTTTAAAGGTTCCAATAATTATTAATGACTTTCGAGTTGTGTCTAAATCTTATCCCTCATTTTGGGAAGATCTTAAAAAGATTAAATTTACTCAGATAATAAATTAATTTCTTTTTCAAGATTTACTTGACAAACCTTTGTTCTAGAGCTTATATTTGCAAAGAAAAAAAAATAATATGAAATTATCAGATTTTAATTTTGAACTTCCTAAAAATTTGTTGGCTCAACACCCTTCCGTTGGAAGAGATGAATCAAAGCTCATGGTTCTTAATCGAGTCGAAAAAACAATTTCTCACCATACGTTCAAAGATATCATTGATTTTTTCGAGGAAGGTGATGTATTGGTTTTAAATAATACTAAAGTATTTCCTGCTCGACTTTTTGGAAATAAAGAAAAGACTGGAGCTAAAATTGAGGTCTTTTTACTTCGTGAATTAAATGAGGAACAACGATTGTGGGATGTTTTGGTTGACCCAGCTCGAAAAATTAGAATTGGGAATAAGCTTTATTTTGGAAATGATGATAGCTTGGTTGCAGAGGTAATTGATAACACAACCTCAAGAGGGCGAACCTTACGTTTTCTTTTTGATGGTTCCTATGCTGAATTTCGATCCAAGCTAAAGGAGTTGGGCCAAACTCCTCTTCCTAAATATATTAATCGACCTATTGAGGATGAAGATGAGGAGCGATATCAAACTATCTATGCTAAGCATGAGGGTGCTGTTGCAGCTCCTACTGCTGGATTACACTTTTCTAAACATTTGATTAAGAAGCTTCAAATTAAAGGTATAGATCTCGCTGAATTAACACTTCATGTTGGATTGGGAACATTTAGCCCCGTTGAGGTTGAGGACTTGTCTAAACATAAAATGGATTCAGAAGAATTAATAATTCCTGAAGACACAGCTGATATTATTAATAAAGCAAAAAATAATAAACGAAAAATCTGTGCAGTTGGAACTACAGTTATGAGAGGACTTGAAAGTTCAGTCTCCTCTATGCAATCCTTGAATTCTTTCAATGGATGGACTCACAAATTTATTTTTCCTCCATATGACTTTTCAATAGCTAATGCAATGATTACTAATTTTCACACACCAAAATCAACTTTGCTAATGATGGTTTCAGCGTTTGCAGATGTCGATTTTATAAAAGAAGCTTATAAAGTGGCTATAAAGAAGAAATACAACTTTTATTCATACGGTGACGCTATGCTGATTATCTAAATCAGAACCCCATTAAAGAATTTAATAAAATAAAATAATGGGTAAGGAAAATAAAAGAGATATTCGTTCACTTTCTATTGAAGAGCTCGAAAAATTTTTTATTCAAAATGGTGATCAACCGTTTAGAGCAATTCAGGTGTATCAATGGCTTTGGAAAAAAGGTGTTCACGATTTTGATTTCATGACTAATTTGTCAAAATCCACAAGAAAATTATTAAAAAAATATTTTGTAATAAATCATATTGCAATTCACCGTCAGCAAAAAAGCAAGGACGGAACTGTAAAGAATTTGATTAAGTTATTTGACAATCTTATGGTAGAATCAGTTTTGATACCCTCAGCAAACCGAACCACTGCATGTATTTCCTCACAAGTGGGGTGTAGTTTTGACTGTAAGTTTTGTGCTACCTCTAGGATTAAGCGTATGCGAAATTTAAATACCGATGAGATATATGACCAAGTTGTAGCAATAGATCAACAAAGTCGTCATTATTTTGGACGTCCCATTTCTAATATCGTTTTCATGGGAATGGGAGAGCCTCTTTTGAATTATAAAAATTTGATTTCCTCTATTGATAAAATTACAAAGCCTGAGGGTTTAGGAATATCGCCAAGCAGGATAACCGTTTCTACATCAGGGTTGCCAAAAATAATTATGAGGATGGCAGATGATCGCGTAAAATTTCGCCTTGCTGTATCTTTGCACAGTGCAATTCAGGCAATTAGAGAAAAGATAATGCCTTTCTCAGTTAAATTCCCTCTTGAAGAGTTGGCTAAATCATTGAAATATTGGTATCAAAAAACATCTAAATCCGTTACTTACGAATATATTATATGGAAAGATATAAATGATAATGAAAAAGATATTTCTGCATTAGTCAATTTTTGTAATGTTATACCTTGCAAAGTAAATTTAATAGAATACAATCCTATTCAAGATGATGAGTTTTTTCAAGCAGATAGTGAAATACTGAAAGCCTATCAATCTACTTTAGAGGCCAACAGAATAATAGTAACCGTCAGAAGATCCCGTGGAAAAGATATTGACGCTGCCTGTGGTCAATTATCAAACAAATTAGTTAAAGCATAAATCATTGATATACAATTAGTACTATCTTTACTAAAGTATGAAAGTTGTTGAGAAAATTAAGGAACCCATTTATGAGGAGATGGAGCTTTTTGAGGAAAAGTTTTCGAAGTCGATGAAATCTAATGTTTCCCTCCTAAATAGAATCACTCATTTTATTGTTAAAAGAAAGGGAAAACAAATGCGACCCATGTTTGTTTTCCTTGTTGCTAAGATGATGGGTAAAGGAAAAGTAAATGAAAGATCTTTTAGGGGTGCTGCTGTTATAGAGTTGATTCATACCGCAACACTCGTTCATGATGATGTGGTAGATGACAGTAATGAGCGAAGAGGTTTCTTTTCTATTAACGCTTTGTGGAAAAATAAAATTGCAGTTTTGGTTGGTGACTATCTTTTATCACAAGGATTATTACTTTCAATTGAAAATGAAGATTTTGATCTACTTAAAATTATTTCCATTGCAGTCAGGGAAATGAGTAAAGGAGAATTAATGCAAATAGAAAAAGCAAGAGACCTAGATATAACTGAAGATATTTATTATGACATAATTCGTCAGAAGACGGCGACTCTTTTAGCTGCTTGTTGTGCAATGGGAGCAAAATCAGTTCGAGCCAGCAACAAAGACGTCGAAAAAATGTACAGTTTCGGTGAATTATTGGGAATGGCTTTTCAAATCAAAGATGATCTTTTCGATTACTCTGAGGAAAAAATAGGTAAGCCAACTGGAATAGATATAAAGCAGCAAAAGATGACACTTCCAATGATTCATGCATTAAATGTAATGGACTCTAGTGACAGAAAATGGCTAATTAATACAGTTAAAAACCATAATAAAAATAAAAAAAGAGTTAGGGAGGCAATAAAAAAAATAAAAGTCGCAGGAGGATTAGATTTTGCTAAAAAAAAAATGGAAGATTATCGTATTAAAGCCCTTGAAATTTTGAAAAAATTTCCTGATAGTCCCTATAAGAAATCACTTGAGCTTATGGTCAATTATGTTATTGAAAGGAGTATTTGATGATACTTATAATTTTGATTTTATTTCCCCCCTCCTTTTTTGCTCAGTGATTTTATAATTATATTTTTATGTAAATATTTTTTTGATTTGATATCTAAAAGTACAATTGATCAAGTATATGAAACTGCCCGTCTTGAGGAGGTGATTGGAGAGTTTATAAATCTTAAAAAATCTGGAGCTAACTTTAAGGGACTTAGTCCTTTTTCTCAAGAAAAAACTCCGAGTTTTATGGTTTCACCTGCTAAACAAATCTGGAAAGACTTTAGTAGTGGCAAAGGAGGTAATGTGATTGCTTTTCTAATGGAACACGAACACTTTACTTATCCTGAGGCTATTCGTTTTCTAGCAAAAAAATATAATATCGAAATTGAGGAAACTGTACAGTCTGCTGGGGATAAAAAAATTAAAGACGAAAAAGAGAGTATGTTTTTGGTTACTCAATATGCAGCTGAATTCTTTCAAAATTCGCTTTCAAAGACTCAGTCAGGTAAGTCAATTGCTTTGACTTATTTTAAGGAAAGAGGATTTAATGAAGAAATTATAAAAAAGTTTGCCTTGGGCTATGCGCCTGAAGAATTCGATGCTTTCTCTAGGCGGGCTCAAAATGATGGCTATAAATTGGATTTTCTCATCAGAACAGGTTTAGTAATAGAGGGTGAAAAAAAAATAATTGATAGATTTAGAGGAAGAGTAATCTTTCCCATTAGAAGCATGTCAGGCAGGATTCAGGGTTTTGGTGGGAGAATATTGAAGACGAATCTTAAAACAGCCAAATATTTAAATTCTCCTGAAAGTGATATTTATCAAAAAAGCAAAATTCTATATGGAATTTATGAGTCTAAACAGTCTATTGCTAAAAATGATGTATGCTATTTGGTTGAGGGATATACAGACGTAATTCAAATGCATCAATCTGGAATTACTAATGTCGTCTCATCCTCTGGAACTGCTTTAACGGTTGATCAAATAAGAATGATTAATCGTTTGACTAGCAATATAATTGTGCTTTTCGATGGAGATACAGCTGGCTTAAAAGCCTCGCTTAGGGGAATTGATTTGATTTTAGAGCAAGGTATGAACGTTAGGGTCTGTACCTTACCAAAGGGAGAGGATCCAGACAGTTTTGCTAGGAAAAATAATATAAATGATCTCAACTTTTTTTTGGAAAAGACACCAAAAGATTTTATTCAGTTCAAGGCTTCTTTACTTTCGCAAGAAGGTAATAAAGACCCAATTAAAAAGGCAGATACAGTTAGAGAAATCATTGAAAGCATCTCTAAAATCCCCGATGTAATCAAACAAGAGATTTATATTCGGAATTGTGCGAATATCATGGATATTTCTGAGGATTCCTTATTTAGTGCTTTAGCTCAAGCAAATCAGAAAAATAATTATAAAGTTTCGAAAAGAATATTTCCAAATACCACTGAAGCTCTTGTTAAAAAAACAAACCCCTCCGGGTTTAAAGTGGATAGAATATTCGAACTAGAAAAGCAAATTATTTCTATTCTTTTGATTTATGGAAATTTAGAACTAGATTTTAAGGAGTCAATTGTAAAAACTAATCATGAGGGTGAATTGATTGTTGAATCTAAGATTATTAAAGCAAAGGTTTTTGAGAAAATATTTTTAGATCTGCAGCAAGATGAAGTTGAGTTATCAAATGATAACTTTAGAAGAATTTTCTATAAATTGATTGAGAGCTATCAATCGGATAGTGGGGTCTTTAATCTTGAAAAATTTATGCAGTCGAATGAAATGGATCAAAATCAGGTAATTACTGATTTGGTTATGAGGGATGAGCAATATAAACTTCACGAGTGGGAAAAGCGAAATATTTTTGTCAAAAATAAGGGAAGTGAAGTAGTTAGATTAGTCAATGAGACAATTTTATCTATGAGACGATATTTAATTGATCAAAAAATTGCTGAACTTCAAAGTCAAACCAAAATTCAGGAAAAAAACTATGAAACTCTTCAAGACATTTTGAGTTATCAACAACTCAAAAAAGTACTTTCAAAAAAACTTAATAGGGTTCTTTAGTTAAAGCTTTAAATATTAATCCAAAAAACTAGTTGGTATTTCACAAACTGGAATTGGGCTCATTTTGTGTTGATTCTTATTATTAAATTTCAAGTAAATTTCAATGGTTTTCATTTGTTCGTCAGTTACTCCCTTCAATGAGGGGTTTTTTTTCAATTCATTCATTGCCCACTCTAGTTCATCATAGTTTACTCCTATTTGTTCTTCATCAGTTCTATTGTCACTCCAAAGTCCGTCAGTAGGAGGAGCAGATTGGATGCTTTCAATTATATTAAGATATTCAGCTAACTGATAAACTTCCGTTTTCAATAAGTCGGCAATGGGACTTAAATCTACACCTCCGTCCCCATATTTGGTATAAAATCCAACTCCGAAGTCTTCTACTTTATTTCCTGTGCCAGCAACTAAATATTTATTAAGTGCAGCAAAATAATATAAGGTTGACATACGCAGCCTTGCTTTCGTATTAGCTAGGCTAAGTTGTTGTTGATCCTTATTTTCAGTAGGTGGTAAAGAACTGACAAAACCATCAAATAAAGGTGTAAGTGATAGGCTATGATGACTTACATTCTCATAATTAAATTTAAGCCATTTAATATGTTCTAAGGATCTATAAATTTGATTCTTCTTTTGATGTATAGACATTTCAAGACAAAGTAAAGGAGCTTTTGTTTTTGCACATAAAGTAGAAGTAACAGCTGAATCAATTCCACCCGAAACACCGACTACAAAGCCTTTCATTTTTGAACTTTTCAGATAATTTTTTAACCAATTTACAATGTGATTAACTACTTTCTCGGGTGATTCCATTTTTATTTACTTGCTACGACTTAAATTTGTTCACAAAATTACGTTGTATTAAAAATAAATCCAATAAAATGAATTATATAATTAATAGAATTATAAAAACCACAAGCAGACTTGTATTAGTTTTTATTTTTATTGGGTGTAAACAAAACAGTTCAAAGGAATCTGAAATATTGGCAATTCCACTTTCAGTTTCAATTGAACGATTTGATAAGGAATTCTATCTTTCTAATCCAGAAGTGATTCCGAAATTGAAAAAAAACTATTCCTTTTTGTTTCCTCAAAAGTTTACTGATAGTGTTTGGTTTAATCGACAAAAAGATAGCCTTCAATTAATGCTACTAGATACTGTTGAGTCAATTTTTCCTGACATGACTCCAATTGAAAAAGATTTAGAGTACCTTTTAAAACATCTTAAATATTATTTTCCAAAAATTAAAATTCCCAGAGTAATTGGATTAATTAATAGTGTTGATTACCAAAGTAAAGCCATTTATGCTGATTCTTTAATCCTGATATCTCTTGATACTTATTTTGGCGTAGACCATCCATTGTATAATGGTATTCCAAATTATGTTAGACAGGAAATGGATATTAAATATTTAAGCTCTCATTTAACTGACAAATATGTTGAACATATTCTTGAACCTCCGAAGGATCGAACTCTTTTGTCTCAAATGATATATCACGGAAAAAAAATTTATGTTAAAGACTTAATTCTTCCAATAAAAAGTGATGCCCTCAAAATGTGTTATACAGATCAACAAATTAATTGGGTAAAAGAAAATGAAATCTATATTTGGCAATACTTTATTGAGAATCAACTTTTGTATAATACATCTCCATCTTTACAAAAAAGGTTTATCGAGCCAGCCCCTTTTTCTAAATTTTATCTTGAGATAGACAACGAATCACCGGGAAGAATTGGGGTATGGTTAGGTTGGCAAATCATCAAATCATATATTAGTAGGCACCCTAAAACAGATATCAATGCAATTCTAAGCCTGCCAGCACAAACTATTTTTAGTAAATCAAATTATAAACCTAGAAAATAATGTCTAAGAAAAATAGTCCAATACTCATTGACGTAAGTCTTGATGAAAATAATATCCCCGAATTAATCCAATGGTCAGCACCAGATGGAGGAATAGATAAAGAGTTTGCTCAAGCGATGTTTCTAGCTCTTTGGGATGGAAAAAATCAGGAAACCTTAAAGATGGATCTTTGGATAAAAGAAATGCCTGTAGATCAAATGAAAATATTTTTTCATCAGACGTTGGTTTCAATGAGTGAAACTTATTTTAAAGCAACACAAGATGAAAAGATGACTGCTACAATAAAAGATTTTTGTGATTATTTTGCAGAAAAACTAGAGCTAAAAAAACCCCCTAGATAGAGGATATTGATTTATTGATATAATCAATGTAATTTAATAATTCACTTTTACCAATTTTTTTTTCAGAGGATGTAATAAAATGTTGTGGTATTTCCTCCCAATCCTTTCTGATATCATTAAGGTATTTAAGAATATGCTCATTAATTTCAACTTCTTTAAGTTTATCTGCTTTTGTAAATATTATTGAGAAAGGAATTAAATTTTTTCCTAACCAATGCATATATTTTAGATCAAGAGGTTGTGGTTTGTGTCTAAGATCGATAAGTAAAAATGTAGAAATTAATTCTTTACGTTTTATCAAGTAATCGGTAATAAATTTTTGGAAAGTTTTTTTCTGTACTTTTGAGGTCCTTGCATATCCATAGCCTGGAAGGTCAACCAAATACCATTGTTTATTTATTAGGAAATGATTTATAAGTTGAGTTTTCCCAGGTCTAGAGGAAGTTTTAGCTAGTTTTTTTTTATTGCAAAGCATGTTGATTAATGAGGATTTACCAACGTTTGATCTTCCAATAAAAGCATATTCAGGTAGTTTGGTTTTAGGGCATTGCTCAACATTAGTATTGCTTACTACAAACTCAGCATTGGCAACATTCATTCGTAAACATTTAAAGTTGAACTTTCTCTATCCAAGAGTGCATAATTCTATTAAACTCCTTAGGATGTTCCATCATTGGTGCGTGACCACACTTATCAATCCAATAAAGGTCTGAATTGGGTAGTAAAAGATTAAATTCTTTTGCAACATTTGGTGGTGTAACACTGTCTTGAGCTCCCCATATTATTGCCGTAGGAGTTTCCATTTTTGGTAAATCCTTAGCCATATTGTGTCTGATGGCACTTTTAGCAATAGCTAAAGTTTTAACTAACTTATTTCTGTCATTTACAGTTTCAAATACCTCATCTACAATTTCTTTAGTTGCAACTTTAGGGTCATAAAACACTTCTTCACTTTTAGCCTTTATATATTCATAATCACCTCTTTTAGGGTAACCATCACCCATAGAGTTTTCGTATAGTCCTGAGCTTCCAGTAATTATTAGTCCTTTTACTTTTTGAGGATGTAATTTGGAAAATAATAAAGCAATATGGCCACCAAGTGAATTTCCTAAAAGAATAACTTCTTTTAAACCTTTGAAATCTAAAAATTCATTTAGAAAATCGGCAAGCGCTTTAACTGTAGTATTAACCAAAGGTAAATCATAAACGGGTAGTTCAGGAATTAATATATTGAAACCTCTTTTTGGGAAATAATCTAAAACACCAGCAAAATTACTTAAGCCTCCTAATAGACCATGAAGAATAACTACTGGCGAACCCTCTCCGGCTTCTATGTAACGAAAATCAGATTCAGTAATTATGTCTTTTTTTAACATCTTTTATGTATATGAACAAAGATATGCATTTAGGATTTACATTTTGAATTTTATTCTTTCATTAAAATGAAAAAAAATACAGGTGGTAAAACTTATTAACAATGTGGTATAAAGTGGTAAAAAGTGGTAAATTAGTTTTATATTTGATTTAAATTGATTTAAAGCACTAATGCAACATTTTATTGGTTCATATGAGTGTAAGGCTGACATAAAGGGACGAATTATGTTGCCAGCTGCCCTAAAGAGACAACTTAACAATAGCCTAGATAAGGGTTTTGTAATCAAGAGGGCAGTTTTTAACAAATGTTTGGAAGTTTATCCCCTAAATCAATGGGAGAATTTAATGGATAGGGTTAATAAGCTTAATCGTTTCAATAAGAAGAATAATGACTTTATTAGAAGATTCACAGCAGGGGTAAAATTTGTTGAAATAGATGCCACTGGAAGGGTTTTGATTCCTAAAGATTTAACCAATTATGCAAAAATATCCAAAGAAGTTGTTGTTTCATCTGTAGTGAATATTCTCGAAATATGGGATAAAACCCTTTATGAGAAAGCTATCGATGAAGCTACTACCGACTTTGCTGCCTTAGCAGAGGAGGTGATGGGTGATAAAAATGAAGACGATATATCATAAAACTGTATTGCTCCACGAAGCAGTTGAAGGATTAAATATTAATCCTGAAGGAATTTATGTCGACGTTACTTTTGGAGGAGGAGGCCATTCAAAGGAGATTCTCAGCTTTCTCTCAGTTAATGGAAAATTATTTGCATTTGACCAAGATGAAGAAGCTTTTACAAATCAATTTGACGATTCTCGATTCCAATTGATTAAGGGAAATTTTTCTGAGGTAAAAAGATATTTAAAGCTTTATGGAGTTACAAAAATAGATGGAATAATAGCAGATTTCGGAGTTTCTTCACATCAATTAGATTCTGCAAAAAGAGGGTTTTCAACAAGATTTGATGGTCCACTAGATATGCGAATGAGTAATTCGAGCCAATTTGACGCAAGTAAAGTAGTAAACGAATACTCAATGGAAGATTTGATAGCAGTTTTAACCCAGTATGGAGAACTTAGAAATGCACATAAACTTGCTAGTACAATTATTAAAGAAAGATCAATAAGTCCTATAAAGACTACTAAAGCTCTTGTGGAAACATTTTTTCCAATTATTCCAAAACAAATATTTAATAAAACTATAGCTAAAATTTTTCAGGCAATTAGAATAGAGGTGAATAATGAGTTAGTGGCGATAAAGTCATTTCTGAAACAAACAATTGATCTAATAAAGCAAAATGGGAGGCTTGTTTGTATTTCTTATCATTCTTTGGAAGACCGCTTAGTTAAGCGATTTATTCGAGAGGGAAAATTTGAAGGGCATGCAGAGTCAGACATTTATGGTAATAAGAATGTACCCTTTAAAAAAGTAGGTAGTATGGTTAAACCTTCAGAAAATGAAATAAAGTTAAATAGTAGATCAAGAAGTGGAAAACTAAGAATAGCAACAAGAATATGAAGCATTTTCTTTACTTATTAAAAATGGAATTTTTGGTTAATGATGAAGAGTTCAGAAACTGGAAAATAATAATCTACTTATCAATTCTTGCTATGATAATGATTGCAAGTGGACATGCTACAGATCGTAAAATTTTTAAAATAGCCCAGTTGAACGAGGAACTTAAAATGCTAAAGAGTGAATTTATTGAATACCGAACTGATCTTATGAATCTTAAGATGGAATCAAAAATAATTAAAGAGTTGAAGCCTTTGGGAATTGGCCCATCCAAAAAGCGATCTGTTAAAATAATTGTAGGTAAAGATTAAAATGGAGAAAAACTTAAAGCAAATAATGTATCGATCCTATTTAGTGGCATTTATGCTTTTTATCTTTTCAATAATATTAATAGGCAAGTTGATTCATCTACAATTTTCTCAAGGGAAGAAATATCGCGAGTTAGCCTCTAAACGAACACTAAAAAATGATATTATTCAGCCTAGTAGGGGTAATATTTATGCTGATGATGGAAGTATTATGGCAACATCAATTGCAAGTTACGAGATTCGTTGGGATGCAGCAGTTGCTTCCAAAAAAAACTATCAGTACCATAAAAATGATTTGGCTAAGGGATTAGCAAATATTATCGATCGCGATGAGCATACTATTTTAAGAAAGTTAGACAGGGCAGTAGATAGAAAAAACAGATATCTTTTAATAGCTAAAGGTTTGACTTACTCACAACAAAAAAAGATAAAAAACCTTCCTTTGTTTGAACTTCCTTCGTATAAAGGTGGATTAATTGTAGAGCAACAAATTGTAAGAGAGCACCCTCTTGGAAAAATCGCGGAGCGCACTATTGGTTATGAGATGCAAGATAAAGATGGTAAATTTCTAAGGGTAGGCTTAGAGGGAGCATTTGGTCAATATCTTAAGGGAGAAGAAGGAAGAAGGCTTAAACAAAAAATTGCTGGCGGACAATGGAAACCGATTAATGATAACAATGAAAAAGAGCCTACCCAGGGTTTCGATATTCACACTACTATAAATGTTAATGCTCAAGATATTGCTCATTCCGCTCTTCTAGAGCAGTTAGAGAAGTTTGAAGCTGATCATGGTTGTGTAGTAGTAATGGAAACTTCAACTGGTAAAGTTAAAGCAATTGCAAACCTAGGAAGAACAAAATTAGGAACATATTACGAGAAACTTAACTATGCAGTTGGGGAATCTCACGAACCTGGTTCGACATTTAAGTTGATATCAATAATTGCGGCTTTAGAAGATAAGGTTATTGATGAAAAAACCCTCATTAATACAGGCAATGGCGAGCTAACATTTTATGGAAAATATAAAGTAAGGGATTCTAAAAAAGGTGGTTATGGAGCTATAACTGCAGGAAAAGTCTTAGAAGTTTCTTCAAATACTGGAATTGTAAAAATTATTTATGAAAATTACAAAACAAATCCTAAAAAATTTATTGACCGACTCTTCAATATGGGAATTAATAAGACTATTGGTTTACCCATTAAGGGGGAGGGAAAGCCAAAATTTCCTTACCCTAATGATAAGGATTGGGATGGTTTAGATTTGCCATGGATGGCCTATGGATATGGAGTTTCTATGACCCCCCTCCAAACGTTGACTTTTTACAATGCAATTGCAAATAGTGGAGAGATGGTGAAGCCTAGATTTATTGAGAAAATTGGAGCAATTGGAGAATCACCTCAACAAATATTTAGGAGAGAGATTCTCAACCCCTCAATATGTTCAAATTCCACTATTAAAAAAGTTAAAAATATGATGTTTAATGTTGTAGACAAAGAATGGGGTACAGCGAATAATATTAAAGATAAGGATTTTGCAATAGCAGGAAAAACAGGAACTTGTCAAGTTGACTATAGTAGGGATGATAAAGAGGTCCAATATATTTCTAGTTTCGTTGGTTATTTTCCTGCTGATAAGCCTAAATATTCATGTATAGTTGTCATTCACCGTCCAAACAAAAAATTAGGTTATTACGGTTCTACCGTAGCTGCTCCCGTATTTAAAAAAATTGCAAAAAAAATCTACACCTCCACTCCTGAAGAGGTTTATTTAGATTTTAATAAAGTAAGATCATTATCTACTGACCTCATGAAAATTAATTCTGTAAGTAAATATAAATCTCAGTAAAATATTCTTGAAAAAATTAAAAGAAATATTATATAGAGTACCAATTGAAGGGGTTTCTGGATCTACTGGGGGATTGGTTACAGATATAACTTTGGATTCAAGAAATGTGGTAAAAAATGGAATGTTTGTTGCTATTAATGGGCATGATATCGATGGACATAACTATATTGATGAAGCTCTAAGGTTAGGAGCAAGCTCTATTGTTTGTGAACGCTTACCTAGAGAACTTCATAAAGAGGCAGTTTATATACAAGTTAGTGATTCGAGAGCTGCATTAGGATATATAACAAACAATTTTTTTGGATCGCCTTCCTCTCAACTCAATCTAGTTGGTATTACTGGTACCAACGGCAAGACAACAGTTGCCACTCTTCTTTTTGACCTTTTTAATAATCGAAAAAAGAAAGCAGGCTTAATTTCTACTGTTGCTATAAGATACGACAATAAAGAATTTGAATCTGAGCATACAACACCAAATTCAATAGTAATTAATCAACATTTACGGGCAATGGTTGACTTGGGTGTTACTCATTGTTTCATGGAGGTATCCTCTCATGGTATTGATCAAAGAAGAATAATTGGTCTTTCTTTTATTGGTGCAGTTTTCACTAATTTGACACATGACCATCTAGATTATCACATTTCTTTCAAACAATACAGAGATACCAAAAAAAAGCTTTTTGATGGGATAGATAAAAATGGATTTGCATTAATCAATATTGATGACAAAAACGGTAGGGTTATGCTTCAAAATTGTAAGGCAAAAAAACAAACCTATGCAATGCATCAATATGCAGATTTTAAAGTACAAGTTTTAGAGAACCAATTCAATGGTATGCTTTTAAAAATTAATCAAAATGAAGTGTGGACAAAAATACTTGGAGAGTTTAATGCTTATAATCTTTTAGCTGTTTATGCCACAGCAAAGCTTCTTGATGAGGAAGAATGGGGTTGTCTAAAATCAATAAGCCAATTAAAAAATGTTCCTGGTAGATTCCAAACCCATCAAACCTCCAATGGAATCATGCTAATTATTGACTATGCTCATACGCCTGATGCACTAAAAAATGTATTGAATACCATAAATAAAATCAGAACTCAAAATGAGAATTTGTTCACCATTGTTGGTTGTGGAGGTAACAGAGATAAAGAAAAAAGACCATTGATGGGGAGTACTGCCGCAAGTTTAAGTTCAAAAGTCATCTTCACCTCTGATAATCCAAGAGATGAAGAACCAGATAAAATAATTCAACAGATAACAGCCGGAGTTAATCCGATTGATTTTAAAAAAATAATGTGTGTAACCCTCCGAAAGGAAGCGATCAAAGTTGCCTGCCAAATGTCTAAACCAGGAGATATTATTCTCATTGCAGGAAAAGGTCATGAAAATTATCAGGAGATTAAGGGTAAAAGGTACCCTTTTGATGACTTTAAAATTGCTAAAGAAATATTTTCCAAAATACTTTGAACTATGTTGTATTACCTATTTGAGTTTATTGAGCAAAAGTTCCAGTTTCCAGGAGCAACTCTTTTCCAATTTATATCTTTTAGGGCCTCATTAGCTATAATCCTATCATTAATTTTCTCTTTGATTTTTGGCCGAAGAATAATTGAATTATTAAGGTTGAATCAAATTGGAGAATCCATTAGAGATTTGGGGTTAGAAGGGCAAAAAGAAAAAATAGGAACCCCTACAATGGGAGGGATTATTATCATTTTAGGGACACTTATTCCGGTATTTCTCTTAGCGAAACTAGATAATATTTACATCATACTATTGATTATTACTACTATTAGTATGGGAGCAATTGGATTGGTGGATGATTACATTAAAATATTTAGAAAGGACAAAGGAGGGTTACAAGGAAAGTTCAAGGTAATTGGTCAAATTTTTCTTGGAGCTTTTGTAGGTGTGGTTTTATTTTTTCACCCTGAAGTTACTGTTAAAGAAGAAATCAATATTTCCAGAAAAGAAAACCCAATAAAAATCCATGAGGTTTTCACAGAAGAAAAGAAATCTATGCTAACAACAATACCAATTATTAAGGACAACGCTTTTGATTATTCGAATTTGGTTACTTGGATCTCGCCCTCTATGAAGAGTTACACCTGGTTGGTTTTCATTCCAATTGTCATTTTTATCATTAGCGCAGTTTCTAATGGTGCTAATCTTACAGATGGAATTGATGGACTCGCCGCTGGCTCATCTGCCATTATAGTCCTGGCTCTTGGAGTGTTTGCCTGGGTTTCAGGAAATTTAATTTTTTCTGATTACTTAAATATCATGTATATACCCAAAGTTGGTGAGGTAGTAATTTTTGTAGCAGCCTTCTCAGGTGCGCTTATTGGTTTTTTATGGTTCAACACCTACCCAGCAACAGTATTTATGGGGGATACTGGTAGTCTGACAATTGGGGCGATAATCGCAGTTATCGCCTTAATTGTTAGGAAAGAATTACTTATTCCTCTGCTTTGTGGAATATTTGTGATTGAAAATTTATCAGTAGTTCTTCAGGTAGGTTATTTTAAGTACACCAAAAGAAAAAGGGGAAAAGGAAAAAGAATTTTTAGAATGTCCCCGTTACATCATCATTACCAAAAAAAAGGTTACCACGAAAGTAAAATCGTTACTCGCTTTTGGATTGTAGGAATTATTCTAGCTGTGCTCTCTATAGTAACTTTAAAAATCAGATAATGCAAAATAAGATTGTCATCTTGGGTGCAGGAGAAAGTGGGAACGGTACAGCAATTTTAGCCAAAAAAAAAGGGTATAATGTTTTTGTTTCCGATATTGGAAATATTTCAGATAGAACGAAAGACTGCTTTGATCAATTAGGAATTGATTGGGAGGAAAATAGGCACACACTTTCCAAAATGTATGGTGCTCAATATGTTATGAAAAGTCCAGGTATCTCATCTAAGAACCCTTTGTTAAATGCAATTAAATCCTTAAAGATTCCTGTATTATCAGAAATTGAATTCGCTTCTAAATATACTGATGCCACATTAATTGGAATTACAGGTAGTAATGGTAAAACAACAACTGCTATGCTTACACATCATATACTTAAAGCGGCTGGTTTCGATGTTGGATTGGCAGGAAACATAGGAAATAGTTTTGCTAAAGAAGTTGCTGAAAACGACTATAAATATTACGTTTTAGAGATCAGTAGTTTTCAATTGGATGATATTATCAATTTTGCCCCAAAAATTGGGGTTATTACTAATATTACTCCAGATCATCTTGACAGCTATGATCATGATTTTAGCAAATATTTAAAATCAAAATTAAGAATCAATCAAAACCAAACTGAACGAGACTTTTTATTATTTAACGCTGATGATCCAAAATTGAACAAAGCAATTAAGCAAATTGATACATCTGCAACTATTCATGGTTTTGGAACCCGTTTTAAGGATTCAAATTCAACATATTTAAATAATGACCAAATAGTTATAAAAACAAAAAAAAATAAAACTATGATTAACACATTAGATTTTACTTTAAAAGGTCGACACAATCTTTTGAATGCAATGGCAGCTTCAACAGTGGCAAATTTACTTGAAGTAAGTAAAGAAACTATAAGGGATAGTCTATTAAATTTTAAGGGGGCTCCCCATAGACTAGAGTATGTTTTAAAAATTCAGAAAATTAATTACATAAATGATTCAAAAGCGACCAATGTAAACGCAGTTTATTTTGCTCTTGAAAGTATGATTTCCCCTACGGTATGGATAGTTGGGGGTGTTGATAAGGGAAATGATTATAGTTTACTTTATCCTTTAGTAAGAGAAAAAGTTAAGGCAATCGTTTGTTTGGGAGTTGATAATCAAAAAATAATTGATTCCTTTAACTCTTTTGTTGATTTAATATTAGAGACACAATCAATGAAAGAAGCGGTTATGATAGCTCATAAGATTGCTGATAAGAATGAAAATGTATTGCTTTCTCCTGCTTGTTCCAGTTTTGATTTATTTAAAAACTTTGAAGATAGAGGCATGCAGTTCAAAAAAGCAGTAAGAGAGTTATAAAATGGATAATAGTGTTAAAAATTTAATTTCCGGTGATAGAGTTTTGTGGGTTGCCCTTGCATTACTTTCGATATTCTCTTTCCTCCCCATATTTAGTGCAAGCTCTAATTTGGCTTATGTAATTGGACAAGGGACTCCATGGAGTCACCTTTTCAAGCATTTTGTGGTAATCGTATTTGGTTTTGCTTTAATGATAGCAATTCATAAAGTACCTTACCGATATTTTAAAGGGATTTCAATACTTGCGCTTCCAATTACTTTTTTTCTATTAATATATACTGCTAGTCAAGGGAATTTGATTGATGGAGCAAATGCGAATCGTTGGATTAAAATTCCAATAGTTGGATTGAGTTTCCAAACCTCAAATTTGGCTTCAATTGTACTTTTAACCTATGTAGCCCACTTCATTTCAAAAGAGAACTTTAAACTTTTAAG
>CEWG01012904.1_pt1 | contig 34042 bp, 31 predicted proteins | sample 361411 | NCBI WGS metagenome assembly CEWG01 (sample SAMEA2622173, study PRJEB7988) | marine metagenome | biome: marine biome (ENVO:00000447); feature: surface water layer (ENVO:00002042); material: "saline water (ENVO:00002010), including plankton (ENVO:xxxxxxxx)" | depth 5 m | reverse complement strand
AATTAATTCTAAATTTAATTAATTCTAAATTTAATTAATTCTAAATTGCGTTATTAACTTATTTAAAAATTCTTTAAAATTTTAATAATATGAACACAGAACAATTTGATTCGGCACATTTTAGACCACAATTAAATGTAGTTAATGAAGTACCTAATGATGGTCTTGAATTATTACTAAACAGAAAAAAAAAAGGCGCAAGTGATATATTATCAATGTCTAGTGGAAATAGTAAAATAATTAGTAGTGATTCAGATTCTGATGATGATGTATTTAATAATAATATTAATACTGAAAGTAATTTAAATCAAAATTGGGGTGATACTGAATCAGATGATACAATTGATGACAATATTAATACTAATGATAATTTTAATAATTTTGATAATAATACTATTAATAATGATTTGCCAGAACAAAGAAGTAGAGTTAATCCACAACAGCAATCACATAGTCAACCTACAAGTTTTTATCAAGAAAGACGTCCAACAGAAGAAGAAATTAATAATGAAAAGAGAAATCTATTATATCAATTTGATAGATTAGAAAAGAAAGGTGTAAATTTACCAAAAAAACATACAATTAATTCATCATTAGAGGAAATGAAAGCAGATTTAGAAAGAATTACGAGAGATAAAAGAGTTGATGCTAGTATTAAATTTCAAAGGAAAGTATTAATTGCGTGTGTTACTGGTATTGAATTTGTTAATACTAAGTTTGATCCAATTAATGCAAAATTAGATGGTTGGTCTGAAAATGTAAATGAAGGAATTGATGAGTATGATGATGTATTTGAAGAATTGCATGAAAAATATAAAGGTGATAGTAAGATGGCACCTGAATTGCGTTTGTTAATGAGTTTAGCAGGAAGTGCATTTATGTTTCATTTAACAAATACTATGTTCAAAACATCATTGCCAGGTTTAGATCAAGTGATGAAACAAAACCCCGATTTAATGCGTCAATTTGCATCAGCAACTGCAAATACTATGAACCAAAGTGGAAATGACCAAACAGGAATGTCGGGGATGTTTGCAAATATGTTTAATAATAATGAAATGCAACCACCTCAAAATTCACAAAATAGTAATTATGGTAATCAGCCTTCACAAACACAAATGAATGGACCATCAGATATTGATAATATTATAAATGAATTAAATGATGAAGATAATATTGATGATAGATTAGAAACATTTAGTACTATAACTGCAAGTGATGTTGAAAGTAACTTGCCAGATAATGCAAGTATAGATGGCCTTCTATTAAATAAAGATAGTAAAAGAGTATTAAATTTATAATTTAATAATTAAAAAAATATTTAATATAATAAATGGATTTAAAAAATATAAATTTATTAGAATTATTTAGTGAGAATAATCTATTTCTTGGGTTAGTTAAGGCAATTGAAAATTATGCAGATAAAGATGAAACTAATAAAGATGAAACTAATAATAAAAATCTAAGAATGACTAGGATATTTGGTGTAGTTTTTTGTATTATAAATGTTATATTATGTATATATGCTATAACTATTGCATTAAAATGTGCTGGTAATTTTATTACTAAAATGTGCAATCTTATATTTGCGATGTGTGTTCCATTTTTATATATAATTTATAGATTAGCAAGACCTTGTGTCTAAATTAATATACTTATACTTAATTTTTAATATTTTAATATATCAATTTTATTAATTAAAAAATATATTATAAATATAAATGTATAATATTATATCTATTTTTAATAGTGAATTACCAGTATTTAAATTATTTGAATTATATACACAATATGATGAGCACTTTGATGAAAAAACTAAATCTAAAACAAGAAATACATATATAATATTATTATTGATATTTAAAATATTAATATGGGTATATGCTTTTTACTTACTATATAAATGTTTATCTCAAAGAAGTGCTTCTGGTGAATATGTTAATAGTGTATGTGAAATAGTTGTAATGGTTTGTTGTTTACCTTGTTGGTTAATATATAGAACCTTTATAAATAGATGTACAACTGTTATACCAGACGTAAATTTATATGAATCAAATCTTGCACCAAACCAACCACCACAACCATCACAACCTATACCTCCACAATCACAACCTATACCTCCACAAGTAACACCTACACCTTCACAACCAACACCTCCACAACCCGAATCATTACAACCTGAACCAATACAACCTGAATCATTACAACCTGAACCATTACAACCACAACAAACATTAACCTCAACACAACCACCATCTCAACAACCAACGCTACCACAACCACCATCTCAACAACCAACGCTACCACAACCTGCATCACCAATATCAAATGATCTATCAGAGGTAGTACCAATGGCAAATACGACAGTACAAGAATCTACACAAATGCCAACACAAGTACCAACACAAATGCCAACACCTACAGAAGTAACAACAAATATACCTACTACTGGTGGAAAGAAAAGAGGAAGACCAGCAAAAGTAGTTAAATCAAAAAAAGTAAATTTGTGAATATAAATAAATGATAATAGAAAAAATAGTATATTTATTTTTATGTATTGGATTATATTTTATGGTATTAAATATTGTAATACCACTTGAATATATGCAATTATTAATCTTTTTTACAATAAAAATTTTAATTGGTTATAGAAAATGTACTATTAGTTATTTAGAATGTAAGATAAGAAAAGTTCCAAAAGAGAAAGGATATATTAATTATTTTATAAATACTATTGCTGATTTAAAATATCATAAAGATTTTGGTATTTTATTATTTATAGTTTGTATTTTTATAATTTATGATTTAATTAAAAGAATATATTAAATTATGCACCACAATTAACACAATCTTCATGATCATCACTGTATTCAATATTTGATTTGGATTTAGTAGGATCAATTGTAAATTGTTGAGTTGTTGCTTTTGGTTTAGTTCTTAAATAATACATTCCTGTTTTAAGACCCTTTGACCAAGTATAAAAATGCATTTTTGTTAGTAAAGAAGGTGATGGTTCAGCTACAAATAAATTCATAGATTGTGTTTGACATATATAAGCACTTCTATCTACTGCCATATCAATAATAGTTTTTTGCTTAATTTCCCATACAGTCTTATATAAGTTTTTGATATTATCTGGAATTTGTTCTATATTCTGAATACTTCCATCAGAAATCATAATTTGTTCTCTTATATCTTTATTCCATAAATTTAATTTAATTAAATCATCAACTAAATATTTATTAACTAAAATAAATTCACCTGCTAGAGTCTTTCTTTTATACAAATTTGAAGTAATTGCTTCAAATGCTTCATTATTTCCCATTATCTGAGATGTAGATGCTGTAGGCATTAATGCTAATAATTGACTATTTCTAATTCCATTTTCTTGTATATCTTGTTTTAATTTACCCCAATCATAATTTAAATGTTTATCTGGTTCAACATTCCACATTTCATATTGTAAAATACCTTGACTTGCTGGACTACCTTGGTATGATGAATATGCTCCTTTAAACTTTTTAGGAAGTTTCTTTTCCCATTCATTTAGGTTTAAATGTTTTTCAATAGTCGTAATTTTTTCCATATTATCTTCCAAACCTGTAGTAGATAGCATATTCATTTCTTCATATAATCTTTTTCTTTTTTTACTAATTTCCATAGAACTTTCTAAAGCTCCATGATATATTGTTTCAAATATTTGTTTATTTAATAATTTAGCTTCATCACTATCAAATGGATATTTCATTTTGATAAATGCATCTGCTAAACCTTGAACACCAATACCAATCGGTCTATGTTTAAAGTTTGACCTTTCTGCTTTATCAACAGGATAAAAATTTCTATCTATAACTTTATTAAGATTTTTACAAACAATCTTTGATATTTTATGTAATTTTACAAAATTAAATATCGGTTTATCATTATTATCACTACTATCATATTCAACAAACATCGATAAACAAATTGATGCTAAATTACAAACAGCAATTTCATCTGGTGCAGTAAATAATGTAATTTCTGCACATAAGTTACTTGATTTAATTGTTCCAATATTTTTTTGATTATTTTTAATATTAATTGCATCTTTATATAACATATATGGTGTACCAGTTTCAATTTGTGCTTCTAATACTTTCTTCCAAATATCTTGTGCTTTAACTTGTCTAATATATTTTCCTTCTTCTTCATATTTAGTATATAATTTAGTAAATTCTTCACCATATGAGGTTGTCAATCCTTTACATTTATCTGGACACATTAAAGACCATACATCATCATTTTTAACTCTTTCCATAAATAAATCAGATATCCATAAGGCATAAAATAAATCTCTAGCTCTTTCTTCTTCTGAACCATGATTTTTTCTTAAATCCAACCATTCCATAATATCACCATGCCATGGTTCTAAATATATCGCAATAGATCCTAATCTCTTTCCACTATTATGAACTAATCCAAGATTTGAAACTGTATAATTATGATTATTTGATACATTTATATCATATAATTTTCCTTCATAATATTCAGTTTCAATTGATTTTATTCTTGACCAGATTATTCCGTTATAAATAAATGATTTATTATATTTATTTGGTTCAAAATTATCAAATATTTCAGTAAATACAGTATTTTTAGGAATTCTTAATACATATGATAATTTTTTTGTTTTAATTTCACTTTTATTTCCATTTTCTCTTTCTATTATATGACTCTCGCCAATATTATCTTTAATTAAACCACTACAATCAATTCCAAATTTAAGTAATAAATATTTTAAATCATATATTAATTTTGAAGATGAAGAACTATAATATATTTCTTTGCCAATATGACCATCTGTTTCTAATAATCCCTTTATTAAATAAAGTGTATTATTTCTATTTAGATTTAAAAATTTTTTATTAATATATTTTTCTTTTTTATTATCATAAATCATATCATAATCTAAATCAAAATTATTATAAGTAAATTTAATTACATATGAATTACCAACTGACTGATTAAATGTATTATCTTTTGACCAAAAATGAATATTATTATTATTAAGATAATCCTCAACAAATTCAACTGTATTTTTTTTTGTAATATTATTTAATGTTATTCCAAATTCCTTTTTGTTAGATGTAATATGTCCATCTCCTAATAAAATACCAATAAAACGATAATAATTAATATTGTCAATATCATCATTATTAAACTTGGGGATTGGATATCCCACTAAATCATTAAGAGATAATTTTGATGCATCGTCAAAAACTGGTTTTATAGTATTATCAGCAAGTCTTTTTTTTATTATATTATAATTTAGACCTTTTTGTTGATTTTTAATACAATATATTTGATGTTCTTTACTAACTCTAATATAATCAAAAGATTTTTGAGTTTTTATCTTTAAAATATCTTTTTTAACATCATTAATAAATAATTTATTGACTTTTTGGAAAGTATTGTCATTTGTAATAACATAATCATTAGAATTAATATCTTTGATAAATTTACTACCATTATTAGTAAAAATAACTGTTTCAGGTGTAAAACATTGGTTTACATATCTTGCAGTAGAATTATAAACTCTAAGCATTGGTATAATACCATCAGATGAACCATTTGTTCCTCTAATAACACTATTTTTTGATCTAATATCGTGAACATTTAATCCAATACCTCCGGCATATTTAGATATATGAGCACAATCTGTTAGGTTCTCATAGATACCTTTAATTGAATCTTCAACATCTAGTAAAAAACATGATGACATTTGTTGGCGTGGTGTTCCAGAGTTAAACAAAGTTGGAGATGCCTGAGTAAAATATTTTTGTGACATAAAATCATATGTTTCAAGTGCATCTTTAATATCACTGCCATGAATTCCTAAAGCTACACGCATCCACATATGTTGAGGTCTTTCAATAACTTTTTTATTTTTTTTAAGCAAATAAGCACGTTCTAAAGTTTTAAAACCAAAATAATCAATTAAATAATCCCTATCATAATTTATATAACTGTTTAATTTTTCTTTATTATTCATAACTATATGATAAATTTCTTCACTTACAATTGGACTTAAATTATTTTCATGGTCATAATTATTATATAATGTTGTAATTGTCTCAGAGAAAGACGGAGAAGTTTGTTTTTGATGATTAGATATAACTAGTCTAGATGCCAATTTACCATAATCAGGATGTTCTATCATAAGTGATGAACAAAGTTGAGAAGCAAATTCATCTAATTCAAATGTTTTAACACCATCATAGATCCTAGAGCAAACTTTTTGGGCAATTTCATGAACATTTACTTCTAGATTATCAGAAACTTTTTTAATACGATGTAATATCTTATCAAAACTTACTTCTTCAGTTGCTCCATCTCTCTTGATTACAAACATCTATAATTTGTTATATTATATATATAAAAAAAATTTTAAATAATTTCAAAATTTAAAAATTTAAAATTTATATATAAAGCTAAATATAAAATTATATAATTTACCAAGAATAAAAATTTGAAGTAAAATATAATCTATATCATATAATAAAAATATGTCTTTTGTAAAAATTATTAGTTATAGATTAGTGTTAAATTAATTCTAGATTAGAGTTAGATTATATCTGATTTTATTTTTTTAAAGGCAAAACCAGTTATATTATTAGTTGTATTTTTATTAAAATTAAATATTTCACCTTTTTTATTTTTATTATTAATTATATTTTTCATATATTCATTTTTATTTTCATCATTTGCATAGTATTTAATTTTATTCCATAGAAACTCTAAATTTTTAATATTTTCTTCAAAAAAATTAATATCTCTTTTAACTCTCTTACAAAAATATTCAGTTAATTTCCAATAATATATTTTATATTCATCTGTAATATCTAAATTAGATAAAGTATTTGATTTCCATGATAATACTTCTTCCATACTCATATCTAAATTTGAATATTCATATTTTGTTCCATTATCATTATTTATTTCAATTATAATTCCTTTTTCTTTTAGATCATTAGATAATTTATCATTTGATGGATTTTTATCATTCATAAATTCTATTTCAGTTTTATATTCACTAAATTTACATTCTAAATAATCACATTCATCTAGATTACACACTTCTAATTGTCCTTGCATCTGCATCCAATATTGTTCTGGAATAGCACCTGTAATTTGTCTTTTAGGAGGACATTTAATTTCAAGCATAATACCTAAATTAGATATTCCATCAGGTGATGCTCCAAAATAATCATAATTAGGATGTTTAATTAATCCAAATTCATATACATCAACATTATTTCTCTTCATATAAATTCTATTAGCAACTTCTTCATATCTTACACCCCATAGTAATATTGGATTATCTGTATTATGATATACATTTTCATTACTTTTTAGTTTATCTACTTTTTTAATTATAAAATCTTTTTGATTACCAAATTTACCCTTATTTAATGCTTGTGCCATATCACTTGCTGTTATCATATTTTTCCTGGCAGTAAACCATTCATCTGTTCTTTGGACAATTACTGGAATATCTTTACATAATTCTAATTTTTTCTTATATTCATTTATTTTTTTTATTCTATTAATTATATAATTTTTTGTTACATTATCATCTATTGAAATAGTGACAATATCATATATTTTATTAATTAAAAATAATATATTTTTATCACTTAGTGCATTTTCATTTTCTCTAAAATAATTAGAATATATCCTATCAATTGCAGAATCCATTTATTATTAATACAATATTTGTTATATTTTTATATTTTTATATTTAAAATATTTGTTAGATTTTTTAATAATTATTAAATTTATTAAATTTTTTATATTTGTTATATTTTTTATTACTATAAATAATAAAAAATATAATTTAAAATTAATAATTAATTATACTTATGGTAATAAATTATATTATATTTGTATTATATTTTTAAATATATTATTATTTTATTAATCTCATTAATAATTTTATTAAATGATATACAATTATTACTATTCCTAAAGTTAATAAATTATTATATCCTTCTTTACTAAATTTTTGTTGATATGCTATGTATAAAAATAATGGCATTACAAATAAATAATGAAATATATTTATAAAATTCCAATATGAAGCAGATAAACTTGGTTTATAAATAGAAAATGGAATTAATAATGCTAATAATCCTAATATATAAAATATAAATTTAGGAGTTTTATCCTTCTTTAAACCAATATATAATAGTAATAATCCTTGAATAAAAATATGTACTAAATTTACAGATATTTTATATTTAGTAAAATCGTCCATTTATTATTTATAATATAAAATTAATAAATTTAATAAAATTACAAAATCATAAAATTAATAAATTTAATAAAATTATAAAAATTAATAAATTTAATAAAATTAATAAATTTATAAAATTAATTAATACATTATAAATTTTAATTATTATTATTTTAATATTAATAATATTTAATAAAGATAATGAATGTTAATATTTATGGAGCAGGAATATCTGGTTTAACTGTTGCTCATGAATTAGTTGAAAAAGGTTTCAATGTTACTGTTTATGATAAAAATGATATAGTTGGTGGTATGGCAAGGAGTGTAAGAGAAAAAGGTAATAATATGCCAACTGAGCATTCTTGGAGAGGATATGGGCCATTTTATTATAATTCTTTTGATATATTAGATAGAATACCTATAAAAGAAGTATGTAATGACTATATTATTGATAATAAAAATAGTGGTAATAAACTTAGCGATAATAATATAAATAATAAAAATAAAACTGAATTATTTGAAGTTAATGAATACACAATAGAAGAAGTTGAAAAACATACAAAAGAAGATGATTTATGGTGCTATTATAAAGGAGATGTTTATGATGTAACAAAGTTTGTTAAATCTCATCCTGGTGGTAATTTAATTTTAAAATCAGGTGGCAAAGATTTAGAAAAAGTGTGGGATGAAAATGGAGTTAGTTGGCATAATAAAAATAATTCAGTAAAAACCTCTTTAAAAAAATTTTATAAAGGTAAATTAAAGGAAAATTTTAAGTCAGGTGGTAAAAATAATATTAAAAATTTTAAGCAATTTAAAAATGTAGCAAGTAGTAATCTTAATCCAAATAGATTAGAATTTAAGTTACTTTATAATAAAAATAATAATAATAATAAACATGGAATATCATTTTATGATTATCCGCTTATTACCTATTTGTTACTCAAAGTAGTTTTGAGTAATGCTAGAAAAAAAACATATTATAAAACTAGATTAGATCCAATTCTAAAAAATAATGTATCAAAAAATACATATAATTATTTAGTAGATTATATTGCTGGTCCAGGATATGGTTTTGATAAAAATACTATGAGTCTCGGACATTATATGTTATTTATAGAATATAATTTATATACTAAATTAAAATTATGGCAAGTTATGAATAAACCAACAAATGAAGCTTGGTTTGACCCATGGATTAAGTTATTAAAAGAAAAGGGTGTTAAATTTAAGTTAAATTCAAGTCTTGATAAAATAAATTATAAAAATAATAAAATAACTAATTGTATAGTAAATTCTAAACAAGTATATGCAGATGAACATATTATAGCACTAAATCCATTCAATTTTGAAGATATAATAAAAAAAAGTAATATGAAAAATATGTATAATCAATATTTAAATTTAAATACAGTAAATAATCAAATTAGTTTTAGATTAGGATTTAATAAAAAAATTAATTTTAGTCAAAATAATTTAGGATTTGTTTTAGTTGATAGTCCATATAATATAACACTTTATTCACAAAAAGATAATTGGTGTTCTGATGTTGATATTGGTAAAAAATTAGAAGATTTATGGAGTGGAACAATTATTCAACCATATAATAATGGTTCATTATATAAAAAAAATGCATTATCTTTAACTAAAAAACAATTAATAAATGAAATAATTCATCAAGTTTTAGAATGTAAAGAATTAATTAAAAATATTAAAGATAATAATAAAGGTTATATTTTGAAAAAAGAAGATATAATATATAGTGAAATATTTGAGGATTGGTATTATGATGATAATATGTTAAAAACTAAAAATAAGAAATGGGTTAATAATTTCCTAAATGAAGAATATAGACCTAAGGCAAAGACTGAGTTTAATAATTTACATATAACTGGTTCTCATTGTAAAACTAGTGTTAATATTTGGTCTATGGAAAGTGCAACAGAAAGTGGTAAAATTACATCTAATGAATTATTAAAAAAATATAATAAAGATAAAGCAAAATTGTTTACTCATAGATCATTAATATTCTTTATAATTTTACAAAAAATAGATGATTTATTATATTATCTATATTTGCCTCAATTAGTTGATTGTATTATAATTTTAGTTATATTATTTATTTTATACAAAATATTAAAATATTTTAAATTAGTTAATTTTGAATTATTAAAAAAAAAAATAAAAAATATTTTAAAAAAAATTAGAAATGATTTAATTAAAATATTAAAAATTTAGATTTAATTAAAATTAACAATTGCCAGAACCTCTACAATTTCCACATGTTTGTGATAATTGTTGTATCATATTACCTGTTTGTATAACTGTTGTTCTTCTACCTGTGCCATTACAGTGAGGGCAATTACCTCTTTGCCTTTGATTATTTTGGAAACTAAATCTAAAATTACCGTTGCCGAGATTTATATTAATAGAATTAGAATGCATTTGTTGCATCTGATGCATTTGTCTAAAAAGATCATTAATATTTACATGCATACCATGATTATTCATTTGTAATTTAGGATTATCATATTGATGTTTTTTATCTGGATCAGATAAAACTTCATAAGCTTCCGTTATTTTTTTAAATTGTAATTCATTTTGTTCTTTATTATCATTATCAGTATTTTTATCTGGATGATATTTAAATGCTAATTTTTTATATGCTCTTTTAATTTCATCAATTGTTGAATCTTTTTTAATTTCTAATAATTCATAATAATTAGACATTTTATTAATTTATAATTTAATTATTTAGTTCTAAATGTTTTAACCAGTTATTTGAAATATCTTCCCAATCATATAACATTTCACTTTTTACAACTTGATTTCTAATATTTTCAACTAATTTATCATCCATTAGAATTTTAATAATATAAATTGCAGCATTTTTTAAATCTTCTGGTTCATCTGGATTACCAGGTAAATGAATACCTGGTCTACTGCCAAATAAATTATATTTTGAAAGTACTGGTATACACCCCGTATATGCACTTTCTTTAATTGTAATACAATCTATTTCTGATGTAGTACTTGTATAATATAAATTCATATTAGATTTAAATTTCTCTTCGCAAATTACTTCATGAGCTTGTCTTCCATGATCAAATACACCTGGTTGTTGCATTAATTGAAACATAGTTGTAACAAATGTAGGGTCTTCATCTTCCATTCCATAATATATATGTAATTCTGCTTCTGGTATATTGGCTTTAATAATTGGAAACATATATCTTAGAATATTAAATAGTCCCCTTGTATAACGACTACAATAGCAAAATCTATATTTAGTTCTTTCTAAATTATTTTTATTTACAAATAATTCTTTTCTTATACCATTTGGAATTACAATACATTTATTTCTAAATTCTTCTCTTAAATATTTATCTTTAATCTTACTTTCCATAAACTGAATATGAAATTCACTTTTAAGATAAAAGTTATCAATACGGTCTACATTATACATTACTAAATCTTCACAATCCATCATTTCTCTATCATGAAAATCAATTACTAATTTTTTTGCTTTAAACTTTTTCTCACAATTTAAAATAGGAAAGAATCCAAATAATCTCCATAATATTAATACATTATATTCCCTAGATACTAGAAATTTAGTGTACTGTATATATTCTACACCATTATATACTAAATCTTCTTCAAAACAACCATATACAGCAACTTTATAACCTTTTTTAACCCATAATTCTGATAATTTAATAACTGCTTGTTCAGAACCTCCTAAACTTTTATCTGTTGGATCCCAGGTATTTCCATTAGATAATCCACAATAATATACAATATCATGTGTTTTTTCTAAATTTAATTTCATCATATTCATATATTCCTTTAAATACTTCTTATCTTTACAGAAAAAATTTAATTTATTACTATAGATTCTGAATGATCTATTTTGTGCACCTTCTTTAAAATTAAAATTATTCCATAATATTGCTTTTTTTGAATATGTATTACCTGTATGTGATGAATTTACAATACTTATAAAAGGGTCTAATTGTACTGCCTTATTTTTAAATGAATTTGTAAAGTTTGCTTCTTCTGCATGAAATTTATCTTCACCAAAATGATTCTTTTCTGCATATTCTTTAGTATATGCCATTGTACATCCTACACCATGATATGGTCCAAATGATTGAAATTTAACTACATAATTAAAATCTGCATCATACATAAACATTGGTGAGCTAACTGCTAATTGTAATTTAGATTCGTTAAGTTTATTTACAGCATGTGCCACTCTCTTTTCATGATATAAATCATCATCATCAAAATGAACAATAATATCACCAATTGTTTTACTTTTTGCTATATTTCTTAATGAACCAACTTTATTATTTCTATTTAAATCTTGTGGAATAAAAACAATTTTTGGCAAATTCTTCATTTTACGCATTTCATTAATTATCTTTGGCAACTTACTATTTTCAGTTTTGGTTCCATCTATAATAACCCATTCAATTATATTTTTATATGTTTGCTTACATATTCCTTTTGCTACAAATTTTAAACTAATTTCTCTGTCTTCAGTTGTTGGTGTTAAAATTGATACACTTTTCATAATAAATTAATAATTATTTTTTATTCTTAAATTATTTTTTAATTTAATTAAAATAATAAAAATTTAGAATTAGTTATTATTTGATTTAATTAAAATTATTATTCTACTTTATTATTTTTATTTATAACTTCTTTAATATAATGAACTCTATTTTTTCTAAGATAAGAATTATCTAATTCGTTTATTTCTTTTGGTGATTTGTTTGAACACATTATTAATATAAAATTAGGATAATGACCATAATCTATATTATCTAAAAATATATTCCATGTTGTTTTATTATGTACCTCTCTTGCAATATTTTTATGAGGAATCAAAGTTTCATTATGAATTGAATTAATCATAATATCTATCTCATCGAGTAAGACTATTAATGGATTATTTTCAGTTGGTTGAACAAGTGCATAAAGTAATTGTAATTCATCTCCAGGATCAGTTGGATTGAATGTTTTACATAATGTTCCATTTAAACTATTTGCTAATAGATAACTTAGAAATGTTTTTCCTTGACCGAATTTACCATGTAAATAACATACAACTCTATTTTTTTCCTGAAATAAATTAATTATTTCATCAATTATATTTTTTTGACAATTTCTTGGAATATTATTACCAATATTAATTTTTTTCTTACAATATCCAATATTATAATAATGGTTATTTCTTCTATATAAAGTTATTTCATTATTATTTTTAATTAATTCGTTTTCTTCATTATCATTTTCATTATTTAGATTTTCATTATTTTGTTTATCATTATTAATAATTTTAATTGATTTTTTATTTAGCAATATATCTTTTTGTTTTCTTGTTGTTATTAATATAGTTTTCTCATAATCATTCTTATCAAAATTATTAACAAAACATATATATTTTATAAAATAATACTTATTTACACCAAATATCCAACCTATTGGTTTATTTTCATCATTATATTTTAAACATATGTCATTTTCAGTTTGTGTATGAAGATATTTGATTGTTTCTGAAGTATTTATTTCATATTTGAATATACCAAAAAGTCTAAGAATAAAATAAATAATTGGCGATATTATATTAAATACATTATTTATATGAGATATTGATAATATTAAAGCATATAAATAAGTATCCATTAGTATTTAAAATTTTAATATTTAATTAAATTCAAAATTTAAATAATATTAATATTTAAATTATATAGATTCTATATTTTTATATGTATATTTTTATATATATATTTTGATATATATATTTTGTTATATTTATATATATTCAATATGTCTATTTATTTCTTCTTCTTTTATTTCTATTTTCAATAACATTTATTATAATTCCACCGAATCTTCCTTCTTCTGCTTCACAATGAATATCATTAATAAAACAAGTGGTGTCATCAGATTTTATTTTTTGTCCATTAATTGTAACATAACTAATTATGTTATTACCTGACCAATTATTGGAAAATTCTATTATATTCCCATATCTATCATATATTGTATAAAGACTAATACATTCATTACAGACAGCATTAGGATATCTTAATAATCCTTGATAACCTCTTTTACATATTGGACATTCTATTATATCAGACATTTTAATAAGATTTATAATTATTATTTTTAAATAGTATATTTAAATAAGTAGTTTAAAAATTATTTATAGTATATATATAATAATGCTACAAAGATGCTTTGATAATAATTTTAATGAAATACAAATTGGAGTTGATGAAGCAGGAAGAGGTAGTTTAGCAGGTCCTGTATTTGCAGGTGCTGTTATTTTTGATCCAAATTTCGAGCATGAAAAACTAAATGAAATAAAAGATTCAAAAAAAATGACAAGAAAAAAAAGGGATGAACTAAAGTTATTTATTGAAAAAAATGCATTAGCATTTTCAGTAGAATCATGTGATAACTCAATTATTGATGAAACGAATATCTTAAATGCTACATATACTGCAATGCATAAAGCATTACATAAAATATATGAAAATATTAAATTTAATCATATTATTGTAGATGGTAATAGATTTAAAACATTTGTAACAAAGGATGGTTTTATAAAACATACATGTGTTGTAAAAGGTGATAATAAATATTTAAATATTGCGGCAGCAAGTATATTAGCAAAAACTTATCATGATGATTATATAGATACATTATGTAATGATAATCCAGATTTTGAAAAATATGGATGGAGGAAAAATATGTGTTATGGAACAAAACAACATATTGATGCTATAAAAGAATATGGACTAACAGATTATCATAGAAAATCTTATAAAATAAATCTATTTTCTTGAACTACAACAATTAAATGATTTTGATAATGATTCTGATAGTGGGTAAAAAAAACGATATAAAAATGTAGAATAAGTTTTTTCATGTGGTGGTGATTCTTGAATAAATTTATTCAAGTCTTTAATACCATTATTATCCATGTCTCCTCTATAAGACATTAAATCGTCTCTTTCATGTAAATTTATAACGTTTTCAGGTTTCCATTTTATAGCATTTTTTTTCTTTGTATAATCATTTGCTAAACCAAATGTTCTATACCATATTCCTGATTTATTATAATTTGAGTGTGAATCTTTTGCAACATAAATTATTGGATTTCTATTTTTTTTATTATTATACCATTCTATTTCATTTGGTTTAACCCATCTTCCTTGTTCACTTGAATGTGCTGAATAGTATATTGATTTTATATTAAAAGGTATATCTTGGTTATATAAATTATTGTAATCAATTCTAATTCTAATATGTTTTATATCTGCTTGATATTCTCCACCAATGTTTATACAAAATAATTTATATGGATTATTGTAATAATAATTAAATATATAAATTATATCAATAAAATTATTATATTCTTGAACTAAACCATAAATTGGAACCTGATTAATTGTTAATGGATTAGGTAAATAATAATCTCCTTTATAATGCAAGTATTTATTTGGTATATTACTTAATGTTGTATTTAGTGGTAAATAAATTTTACCTTTATCTAATAATATTTCTTTATTTTCTTTTATGATATTTGATTTTTTAAATATATTATTTTTATAAGTTTTATTACAATTAATACATAACTCGCAATTATTTATATATTCTTTTATTGATATAGGTGAAATCTCTTCATTTGGATGTAAATATAATACAGGTATGAAGTAATTTAATAATTTATTTTGATATTGTAAATTCATTATGATATATTTGACTATAATATATTTGATATTAAACTATAAATATTTCAATTTAAATTTATTTAAAACTTTTTTATTATAAATTTTATAATTATGTGTGGTATATTTTCTTTTATTTCAAATAATAATTCATTTGAAATAGATGTAAATAATATTACTAATAATTTAAATAAAATAAAAAAAAGAGGTCCAGATAATACACAAACTAAATTAATTAATAATGTTTTTTTTGGATTTCATAGATTATCAATTAATGATTTATCAGATGCTGGTAATCAACCTATGGAATTAAATGATTGTTATTTAATTTGCAATGGAGAAATATTTAATCATTTGGATATAAAAAAAAAATATAGATTTAATACAAAATCAGATTCAGATTGTGAAGTTATTCTACATTTATATAATTATCTAGTTGAAAATAATTGTGATAATTTTAGTGAATATATTATTAATGAATTATGCAATGAGTTAGATGGTGAATTTTCATTTATCTTATATGATAAAAATAATCAATATATATTAATTGCAAGGGACCCATATGGAGTTAGACCATTATTTTTTGGTTATGATAAAGATAGTTATATGTTTGCATCAGAACTAAAAGGTATAGATTATAAATATAGTAATATTAAACAATTTCAACCAGGTTCATATATGATAATTAATAATTTAAATAAAGAAATAGATATTGAAAATATTAAATCAGAATGTAATGATATTGAAAAGGTTAAATTTAAAATAAATAAATACCATGAAATTATTATTGATAAATTACAAAATTTTTATAATGAAGAATCATTATTAGAAAATCTTAATTATATTTTCAGAAAATCAGTTTATAAAAGAATGATGAGTGACAAAGAGATTTGTTCATTATTATCTGGTGGTTTAGATAGTAGTTTAGTGGCATCTATTTTATCTCAAAAGTTAGGACCAAATAAATTAAAAACCTTTGCTATTGGTATTAAAGGTTCTCCTGATTTAAAATATGCAAAGATAGTAGCTGATCATATAAAGAGTATTCATTATACTATTGAATTAACCGAAAAACAATTCTTAGATGCAATTGAAGAAGTCATTATTGCTATTGAAAGTTATGATACTACTACTGTAAGAGCAAGTGTTGGAAATTATCTAGTTTCAAAATATATTAGAGAAAATACAGATTGTAAAGTAATATTTAATGGAGATTATGCAGATGAAGTATGTGGTGGTTATAAATACTTTAAAAAAACAAGTAATGAATCTGAATTTCATAATGAATGTATAAGATTAGTAAATGATATACATTACTTTGATTGTTTAAGAAGTGATAGGAGTATATCAAATAATGGTTTAGAAGCGAGAGTTCCATTTGCAGATAAAGATTTTATAAATTATTATTTAAGTATTGAACCAAAATACAGAATGAGTAATAATAAGATTGAAAAGTGTATGTTAAGAAAAGCATTTGAAAATGACAATTTATTACCAGATGAAATATTATGGAGAAATAAAGAAGCATTCTCAGATGGTGTTACAGATGAAAAGCGTTCATGGCATAAAATTATTCAGGAATATGTTGATACTAAAATAACAGATGAATATTTTATGAAAAATAAAGATAAATATACACATAATACACCTGTTTTAAAGGAAAGTTTTTATTATAGAGAAATATTTGAAAAACATTATTTAGGTAAATCGGATGTTATACCTTACTTTTGGATGCCATTATGGAGTGAAGATACAAATGACCCAAGTGCGAGAACATATTAGATATATTTATTTTTATAATAGTTTATAATATTTTATAATGATTTATAATGATTTATAATGATAAATTAAAATTAATAAATTAATATATATTAATATAAATTAATTATAATGGGTTCATTATCACCACCTAAAAATGATGTATCAAAATTATTAGATTTTACATTAAATAATAATAAATTATCATCTGATAAAAATGAATGGATTCAAAAAAATTTATTACAATCACAGAAAAATATAGGGTCTAGCATTGATTTAATTAAAATGTATTTTAAGTTCCAAAATTATAAATTAGTAATACTGAGAGTATTAGTTTTAATTGTAATCATTGCTATATCATATTTTATATTAAAAGTTTATAATATTAGACCTAGAGCATTTACTATTTGGAAATATCTTAATATATCAAGTAAATTTGATAAAAGTACTGGTCTTGATATTGAATTAGCAGATAAACTATCAGATGCTTTAGCAAATTATATATCATTACCTAGTTTAATAATTGATGAAATAAATTATAAATCTAAATTTATATCTAATCCAGAATTTGTTACAAAAAAATTAACAACAAGCAAAACTTCTAAAAAATGTAAAAAAAATTCAGTATGTTCAACAAAAACTAATGTGACAACAAATACTACTGAGCAAGATACAAATGAACAATATAAAGTTGAATATATTGATTATTTAGAAGAATATTTATTTGAAAATTATAATGTTGATAATAAATTATATAATTTATTAAGAAAGTTTGTTGAATATTGTGACGAAGAATATGATAGTAAAGCATTATCTGATAGTGAAAAACTTAAGAATCAAACAGTTAATACTAATCAAAAACATATGAATAAAAATGTATTCAATACTACTTCCAAAAATCTATATTTAAGTGAATATTTTAAGATTATTGAAAATATGTTACCAGTTTATAATATTACAATTGATAATAAGTTAGATAATAAGGTAGTTAATGATTTTATTAGTAATATTAATAAAAAACCAGATATAAATTGGGATAGTAAAATAGATAAATCATATGAAAAAATCAAAACATTTTTTTCAAATATATTAAAAACACAATCAACAAATACACAATTATCATCAAATGAAAAGATAATTGAAGTATATAAAAATATATTTTATAGAAATGTATTATACATTATAATTAATAAAAATTCAACTGAAATAAATAAACAATTAAGTAATTTAGAAAATAGTAATATATTATCGTATTTAAATCCAAATATTTATAATTCAGAAAATGATCCAGGTAGAGATTTATTCAAAAATTATGGTAAATATCTATATGTTAAAAATAATAATGATATTCAATCTTTTAAGGATGTAATTAATCCATCTGCAACAATTCCTGATTTTATTAAATCTGAAATTAAAAATACAGAAACATTTGTAACTAAAAATGAATTAATTAAAAATATTAAAAATAAAATTGAAGAAAAATTAAATAAAATACAAAGCGGTGTCAGTTATATGAAGTATATTAATAATGATTTTAAATATGTATTTGATACTCTGAAAGATTATAAATCTAATAAATTAGGATTAAATGGATATGAGGAGGAATATAATAATTACAAAAAAGAATTAAATAAAATTAGAAATCATAAATATGATACAGAAAATTATATTGTCAATGAGATATATAAACTTGATGTAAAAGATTATAAGGCAACTAAGGATAAAACAATTAAATCAATTTATAATATTCATAATATCCCAGATTCAGATAAAAGTATAATTAATATATTTAATTGTCTAATTGTATTTGAGGATTTTTTAAATTTTAAAAATATAATTACAAAGCAAAGTGGTAAATATCAAAAAAATAATAAAAAATGTCCCACTTCATCAAGTATATGTTCATCAATATTGCCATCTACAATTAAAAGTAATGATAATAGCGTAGTTCAAGATGATTTATATAATGAGTTGATTAAATATCAATATTATATTGAATATTTTTCAACTTTAACATATTTTGATAATAAGAAAGATAAGTATGTATATTTATTTGATAATGATAATGATAAACTAGAATTTATTAAATTCTTTCATGAACCATTAAACTTAGCCTTATATATAAAAGATATAGATATTGTAAATGCAGCAACATTTTCAACAATGGTTTTACATGATAATAATTCACAAACTAGTTTTAATTCATTAGCAAACTTGCCTAAATATTATATGAGTTTTATTGAGATAAAATTAGCAGATAATTTTATAAATGATGTTAAAAATTTTAAAGAAAATAGAACTCATATTGATATATTTAATGATTTTATTAAAGTTAAATGGGAAGATTATTGGAATAATATTATAATTAAAGAATATATTAATAAAGAATTATCATGGGACTATCAAACTAAATTTTCTAAACCATATTGGGATTCCTTTTCTAGAAAAATGAATGATGAATGTACATGGTTTACTGATCCGGTAATTAGAAGCATATTAGGAATAACTAATCAATGTGCGAAAGAAGAAAGAGTAGAAGGTTTCTTAGGGTTTTTAAAAGCACTAGGTAGATTACCAGGGATGATTATTAATATTCCAAAACATTTAGGAGAGATTTTAAATACCTTTGTAAGATTAGTTAATGTTGTTGTTCAAGTTGCTGGATTTATTATTAGAATGATTGGAAATATTGATAAATTATTAATTCCAAATCCATTAAGAATGTTAACTTTCATTATATCAATATTTTTATATATGGTTGCAAAAATATTAATAATTTTATTAAGTATCAAAATTGGAACATTACCTATTGGTCAATTATTATTATTGTATGTTTTAACTATTACTATACTATTCCCTCTTGCATTACTTAAAATATCTGTTGTATTAATATTATTAATTGTAATTACAATTGTTGCTCTTATATGCTGGATTCTTGATTGGTCAATATCTATATTTACAAATAAACAAAGTGTATTTACTAGAATGTTATATAAAGTAACTTCATGTGAAGATTCACCATTCTCTTGGTATAAAAATAGTCGTTACGATTTAGATAATAAAAATACAAAGGGACTATTATGTTACTCACCTTGTGGTTCAAATTATCGTCTATCATTTGAAAATGATGCTTGTCATAAAGCACCAAGTAATGTTCCATATTATTGTCCTCAACCATTATTGTATAGAATTTATATTAAAGAAAAAACTAGTGGAGTTAAACAAATAGGAACATTTAACATACGTAATTATCCTTATTTAATATTTTCATCTGCAAGCACTCAAAAAGAATTCATAGACAATTATAAAAGAAATAAAAAAGAGTATTATGATAGTTGTAATAGAAAAAATACAGAAAATCCTGAATATAATCAAATTGGTAAAAATATTTGTGCTTATGGTTATTCAAATGATGGCAAACCTATAAGTAATGATATTAAAAATATATGTAAACAAACATATTGTTCAAATGGTAAATATGAAGATTTCTGTTATAAATATGATAAAGATGTAAAATATAATATGCCAACGATGCCTAAATCTAATTCAAAAAAAGCATTATTAGGTATTGTGACTATATTTTTAGTAGCATATATATTATATAACTTTAATCTTATTGAAAAGAATAAATATAATCCTAATAAAAAAAGTATATTTAAATTTGAAATTCCTAATAATTTAAAACAATATTATAATAAAATGAGTAATGTATCTAGTTAATCCCTCATTTCACTACTTTCAGGAGATTCATTTTGCCTCGAGCGGAAGTTCCTTGATGGAAAAACATTACTATCGCACATTAATGGACCGCCAAATACACCTGTGATGTCTACTCCTTGTGGTTGCCCATCTTTTCCTTGGGTTAAATTTAATGAAACATATTCTCCTTTTGCCAAAGTTCTAAAATGACTATTTTTGGGTTTAACACCTGTATGATGAACAAAAATATCCTTACCTTTTTGATCTCCATTTACAATTGTTACAAATCCATAACCAATTTTATGATTAAACCATTTGCAATTTCCTACATATTTTCCATATTCACTAGAACCCAATACTTCTGCTACTGGGACTGTTGTGGTAACTGGAGATTCTTGATTTGTTGACATTGTTAACAAATATAATAATTATTATGTTAAAAACTTTTAAATAATTTTATTTTTAAATTTTAAATATGAATAAATCATTGTTAATATCAATTATCATATTAATCATTCTAATTTATTTGAATTATAATTTAAAATACAATAATGAATTTCAATTATTACAATTATCATCAAATAAAATTACACAAAATATATTATATGAAAAATCCCCAATTGTTGTACAAGATAATATTAGTAATATAATAGACTTTATTCATGTTATTTTGACATATGAATATATATTCAAAAATAAAGTTGATTATAAAAGTTCAAATTATGTTAATAAGAATTTAGCATTATATTCATTAATTTATAATTCAAATTCAAAACCAATTAATGTCTATATATCACATCCTAAAAATAGTAAGAAATTTAAATCTAATAAACTAGAATCATTTAATTATATAATTTCAGATTATAAAGTTAATGATGTAGAAAATATTAATGATACTCAATTTGTTAAAATAACATTAAAACCAAAAAAATTATTAATATTACCAGCGTACTGGTTATTTTATATTGATAATAATTGTCAAATATATTCTTTATTTGGATTATATAATATATTAATTGCTTTGTTTAAGGGTTTAGTTTAATTCTTTTAAAAAAGGTAATTTTAAATTCTTATTTTTAAATATTAACTTTATAAATTGTCTTAAATCATCTTTTGTTACACTAAAAGTATCACCTGTTCCTGTTTCTATTTTTAGCATTAAATACATCTTTGATGGTCTTGGATTTCCTGCGCCAAGTGTTTTGAATATTTTTAGTTTTTTATTATGGAACCTTATATAGAGTATATATTTCCATAATATATCTTTCTTTAATTGATTATTAGTAATAGTCTTTTTGATTTTACCTTTATTATTAAGATAATCTTTATTTATTAAGTTTTCAATATTTTCAATTAGATTATCTTTTCTTATTTTTAAGTTTTTACCAAATATTTTATTATTTGTAATTTTAAGAGTTTTTGCATATTCTTCTAATTTATCTAATTCCATTTGTTTTTTTCTTTTTTTAGGTTTTGTAGATTTTGTAGGTTTTGTAGATTTCTTAGATTTCACAAGTTTTATATCTATTTTTTCTATTTCTTTATTAATTTTATCTGTATCTCTATTTATTAATATTCTATTAGTAATTGATATTTCTAATTCATCTAATTCTTTATCAATAGATTTAGGACTAGCATTATTTTTTATAGAAGTTTTTAGTTTATCTACCTTTTTAATATTTTTTTTAGTAATTTCTTCGGATTCTTTGGATTGTTGTAATGCCAATTGTAATAATAAATATTTTTCAAATAATTTCTCAAATTCTGTTTGTTGTGGAGATTTTGGTCCTGATTTACTTTTATCTGTAAAGATTAATCTTGGTTTATCATTTCTAGGTTGATTTGGTATTACTACTGATGGTCTTGATGGTGGAGGATTAGGTGGTGTTGGTTGTCTTGGTGTTGGTTGTATTGGTTGTAGTGGTGGAGGATTAGGTGGCGTTGGTTGTGGTGCTTTTATACTTGATGGTGGAGGATTAGGTGGCGTTGGTTGTGTTGGTATATTATTATTTCTTATTACTCTTGTAGTTCCAATATTAACACTTCTATTATTTGATTGATTTATACTTGATGTTTCTTTTGATAGTTGATTATTTTTTGGTATTTCAGGACGAGTATTATTACTTATAAATCTTCTTAACATTTGTGGTTGTGATGATTGTTGTTGTGGTGATTGATTTGTATTCGATGTTTCTTGTGGCAATTCATTTGGCATTTGTTGTAATACAGTTCTTTCTGTTGCATTTGATAATTGTGATGATGAATTGTTATTTGATTTTGATGATTGTGATGATGAATTGTTATTTGGTAGTGATAATTGATTTGGCATAGATTGTAATACAGTTCTTTCTGTTGTATTTGATGATTGTGATGATGAATTATTAGTTGATTTTGGTGATATTGGTTGTCGTGATATAGGTAGTGATGATTGATTTGGCATTTCTTGTAATACAGTTCTTTCTGTTGCATTTGATGATTGTGATGATAAATTATTATTTGGTTGTGACAATAAATTTTGAGATTTAGAATTTAAATTTTGTTTATTAAATATACTTGGTAAATTATTATTATTATTAGTAAATTCAGATGGAGTTCTTAGAAATCTTTTAATTTCAGTTCTATCATAGTTAATTGGTTTCTTTTTACTAAATAATTTAAAATCTAAAATTTTTTTAAATCTACTAAAATTAAAATTTGATTTTCTAGATTTCTTTTGTAAATTTTGTTGTATTGCTTCTTTTTCTTTTTTTAAATTTGAAGTTTTAGATTCTGTATTTTTTAATGTATTTTTTAGTTTTTCTTCAATTATATTTAATTTTTTATTCTGTTTTGAGGAATCTTGTAATTTTTTATTTTTTGAATTATTTCTATTTACATTATCTTCTTTTATACTTGTTATTAATCTAATTGTTTCTGGTTCATTTTTTATTTCGCCTTTTTTTCTTTTTAATACTAATGGTGTTGGTATATTTTTACCTTTATTTAATTGTTGCTCTTTTTTTATCTTTTGTATTTTTCTTTGTATTATTTCTTTATCTTGTTGTTTTCTTGCTAATATTGAGTTACGAAGAACAATTGCTTTCTGTTCTAATGTTGTTGCCTCTAATGCTTTTAAAGGTTTAGGTGGAAATTCACCGCTAATAACTTGATGACTTGGAGCTTTTGGAAAATTTAATTTTTCATCATTTCTCATCACATTTTTTGATTTTGATGGTGATACTTGATTCTGATTTTGAGATGGTATAGTATTTAATTGTCTTTGAATCTGACTTGGAATTGATTCATAGTTTTGTGATGGTACAGAGTTTTGTGATTTTACATTATTTAATTGTAGTCCAATCTGATTTGGGATTGATACCGACTTTTGTGATTTTACATTCTGATTTAGAGTTGATACAGTATTTAATTTTGATTGATTCTGATTTGGGATTGATTCTAATTTTGATTTAGATTTTGATTTTGGTTTAATATTATTTATATTAGTATTTCTTTTACCATTATTTATAATTTTTCCATTTGAACTAACACGCGACCCATTTTTTAATGTAACACTTCCATTGTTATGTCTAGCAGATACATTATTATTTTTAAATTTTAACTTTGGTGGTTGTGCTTGTGGTTGTGCTTGTGGTTGTGCTTGTGCTTGTGGTTGTGGTTGTGCTTGTGGTTGTGGTTGTGGTTGTGCTTGTGGTTGTGGTTGTGATGAATTATTAAATATACTTGGTAGATTACTATTATTATTATTAAATTGTGATGGTGTCTTATTCCAAATAGATAAATTACTAGCTTTTTGTCTTAAATCATTATCTATTTCTTGTTCTTGTTCTTTGATTCTTCTTTTTTTTTCAGTATTTGCATATAAATTAGCAATTGCTCCACTTCGTCTTCTTTCTAATTGATTATTTAATCTACCAGATTCATTTTGATTCATTCTTCTTTTCCTCTCAGTATTAAAAGCTAAATTAGCAATTGCTCCACTTCGTCTTCTTTCTAATTGATTATTTAAATTCTGTCGTGTTATATTTTTTTCTGCATTGCTTTTATACGATGTATTTTGATTTGGCATATTTTGATTTGTTTGGGTTCCACCATATAGTTGATTCCCACTTTTACTTGATAAATACATAATTGTATTATTTATATAATAAAATATTAATAATTTTTAATTATTTGAAATTCATTATTTGTAAATGAACTAAATATTCTATCTTCACACTGAAGATTAATTGGTTTATTTCTTATTTCTTTTTTTAATTTAATTTTATTATTAGTAACTTTGTTAGATTTTCTTTGTAATTCTTTATTATTAATATCTATAATTGTATATAAATATTCAATTCTATTTTTATCATTTTCTTCTTGTTTAGCATTATTATTTTGTTTTGTAGATGATTGTTTCTGTTTTGTTTTATTAACTTTCTTTTTCTTTTCTTTAGGCAACTCATAAAATTCAATTAATTGTTGATAAATATTATTAATAAATTTAATATCAATATCATTTTGGATTGTTGAAGAATTAATTAATTTATTTGATAAAATTAAATCAAATAGTAAAAATATAATTGAAACTCTATTATATAAATTACTTTTTTTTAGTTTCCAATTAAATATATTAAAATACAAATCATAAAAATAATTTAGTTTTGCATCATTAATTGAATTTTTATAGAATTTAAATAATTCAAAAAATATCATTATATAATTATCTTTAAATGCGGGATTTATAGTTTCTATATTTTTTAATAATTTAGTTTTTTTTGAAAATTTATTAATAATTGTATTTAATAAATTAAAAAATTTGGTATTATTCTTTTTTTTTATATAATAAATTAATTCTAAAAAATATTTATGTTGTTCTAATGGAATATATTGTCTTATATTATCCCATATATTATAGTTAAATTGATTTAGTTTATTTAATAGTATATCTGGGTCTAATAACAATTTTATCTCATATTTTTTCTTATAATAAATATTATCTGGTTTATTTAAATAATAAAAATCATTTGAAATATTATTAAATAATAATCTATTATCATCTAAATATATCTCATTTTTTTTTAAATTCTTAAGTATATCAATACATTCATTAATATTTTTAATAATATCAATATTATTTGTAATATAGAATTCTAAATATAATTCAATTATTATTTCTAATAATAAATCTGGATGATTATTACAAATAAATTCACATGTATATAAATGAATCTCTTTTAAATTCTTATTAAATATTGAGATCTTATAGTTTTCAATCATCGTTTTTTTATTAATATTTAATGTATCCCAATTTTTCATAATTATTTGATATTAAAATATAATTAAATATTTATATTTAAATTTAAAAAAATTATATAATTTATATTTTTTTAAATTAATTAAAATGCGTTGTATAAAATGTAGAAAAAAGAAAAGTATATTAATTGAATGTAAATATTGTAAAAATGAATATTGTTCTTCTTGTTGTTTACCTGAAATTCATAAATGTAAAAATATAAATATATGTAAAAAAAGAAAATTAGATGAATTAGAAACAAAATTAGAATCAGAAAAAATTGAAAAAAATAAAATAATAAAAATTTAACTTTATTAAAATTTAAGTTTTTTGATTTTATTAAAATTAAGTAAAAATTTAAGTTTATTTTTTTTGATTTTCATATAATTGAATCCAAATTTCTTTCCATTTATTTAAAAATACATCCATCATAATTTTATTTTGAGTATTATTATCATTATTATTTATTTTATTAAATACATTATAAAATTCATTTATTAATACATCATCAATACTACTGTGGTCTATAATTATATTTGGAGTATTATTTCTTATTTGTTTTCTAATTTGATTTTTTTTTCTTTGATTTGTCATTTTAATTAATTCTAAATTTAATTAATTCTAAATTTAATTAAATCTAATTTTAATTAAATCTAAATTTAATTTTTTAATCAAATTTTTTATTACTTTATAAAATATATTTGTTAAAATTTTTAAACAAATGGTTCTGTTATTACATAAAATTGCTTGTCAATATCTTGGTGATTATCATAATTCTGATCAATATATTTTTGTCTTTTACTTTTACAGCACTTTTTATAGAAATATCTGATAATACAATATATATTTATTAATACAATAAAAGTAAATATACCAAGAAAACAAAATAAAACTGTATTATTATTTAAGTTATATTCTTCAAAGTAATTATATAAAATATCTGAATTCATAATTAGAAATTAGTTTATAAACGGATATTATATAAACGTAATAGTTTTATATTTTAGGTTAATAATAAAAAAAATTTCAAAATTTAATTAATTTATAATTAATAGAAATAAAAATTTGAAATTAAAAAATAAGAAATTATAAATTATTTATAGTTTATAACATAATACATAAAGATTAGTATATTTATATTGTAGAATTAATAATTAATTATGTTTGAAGGTATATCATTTATTTCATTAGTATGTATAATTATTACAAGTATATTACTTGGTATTAATGTTCCAAAATTGAGAGATATTAAAAAAAGAAATAATGATAAATTGATAATAACTCATGAATATGTTATTAATCGCATTGAATATCCAACTAATATTCCAAATATTAATAATTTGGATGATTATACTGAATGCAATTGTGGAGAACATTGTATATCAAATTATGGTATATGTAATAAAATTTATATAAATGATAATAATACAGAATATTTAGTTCATAATACTATTGATGATTATAATAGTGTATGTACTATTATAAATAAAAACTGTGTAGATAATATTAATATACTAGATAATCTATTAGTTGATAATATATTTTTGTTAGAAGATTATATTAATTTAATGAATAATAATGATACAATACAACTATATAAAAAAGAAAATATATATTTTATCAAAAATTATAAGAAAAATGAAAGAAAATTAAAGAACTTAGTAATAATATGTTCAGTATTTTTAGGTTTATTTGGTTGTATTTTACAAATTTTTTCTACAAATACAGATGTTGATAATGGTGTTAATAATAATGTATCTAAAATTTATAATAGCCATGGTAAAGTTATAGAGACTAGTTTTAGTTAATAATTAATAGAAATAAAAATTTGAAATTAATTATATAGTATAATTTTTATTGCGAAGTATTCAATTATGAATACATCATATATGAATACATCATATATATTAACATCAAAGAACTATGAAAATTATGAGAATCACCTTCAGAGTGTAAATAGTATGAGTTTATTTGGTATTAATAAATCATTTACAATTAACATTTTAAATTATATGATTCATAAAGAAATTTGTAATTTATTTGAAATTATTAAGAATTATATTAATAGATTTAATTTAAATAAAAAACTATTAGAAAAATTTATAGAAAATTATAATATCAATAAATTTTCAATATTTATTAATAAAGATGTTAAATTAATTAATTGTATGCAAAGAGATAATTATAATAATATATATATATCATTTATTCAAAATTGTAGTGAAGATGTAATCACAATTGATGAAATTATGCAAGAATTTAATTTATATGAAAATATTTTATATGGAAATTTTATAGAAAATATAATTAATAAATTTAGAAATGAAGAAATTAATAAATTTATTAGAATTGTTCAAAAACAGGGTGAAAATTATATTGAATTTATAGATTTTTTGAATAATTTAATAATTTAAAAATTTGAATTTATATAAAAATATTTTTATTATTTTATAAAATTATACAATGTCAAAAATTGCTGAACCTCTACTAACTGAATCAAGCAGTCGCTATGTACTTTTTCCAATACAATACCCTGCTATATGGAGTATGTATAAGAAGCATGTTTCAACTTATTGGACTGTTGAAGAGATAGATTTAGCTAAGGATCATGATGATTGGGAAAAATTAAGTGATAATGAGAGGCATTTTATTAAGAATGTCTTAGCATTCTTTGCAGCAAGTGATGGTATTGTTAACGAAAATTTAGTTTTAAATTTTATGTCTGAAATTAAAGTATCAGAGGTTTTAGCATTTTATAGTTTTCAAAATGCTATTGAAACTATTCACTCTGAAACTTATTCTTTACTAATTGATACTTATATTAAAGACGAAACAGAAAAAGATAGATTATTAAATTCAATTGAAACTATACCATCAATTAGAAAAAAGGCAGATTGGGCAATAAAATGGATTGAAAATAAACAAGATAGTTTTGCTATAAGACTTATTGCATTTGCTTGTGTTGAGGGAATATTTTTCTCAGGTGCTTTCTGTTCAATTTATTGGCTAAAAGAAAAAGGGCTCATGCATGGACTTACATTTAGTAATGAATTAATTAGTAGAGATGAATCATTACATACTGAATTTGCAGTATTATTATATAGTTATATTGTTAATAAATTATCACAAGAGGAAGTGCATGAAGTTATATCAGATGCAGTTGCCATTGAAAAAGAATTTATAATTGAATCATTACCATGTTCACTACTAGGTATGAATAGTGATTTAATGTCTGAATATATTGAATTTGTTGCTGATAGATTAGTCGTGCAACTTGGTTATGATAAAATATATGAAACATCTAATCCATTTGATTTTATGGATCGTATCGGATTAGAAGATAAACAGAATTTCTTTGAAGTTAGAGTTAGTAACTATAGTAAGGCAGAAATTCATAATACAAAAGATAGTAAATTAGATTTTGATTTAGATGAAGATTTTTAATATTAGAAGATTTTTAATGTTTGATATAATATCTAAATTAATATTTAATATGATATATAATATAGTAATTATTTTTGTTTGTAAATTGTCATTCCTGTTTTGGTTTTAGTTCTAACATAAGTATTTTTAACACCATCTTTATTAGTATATTCAAAAGAAGGTTTATCTGCTAATCTTGCTTCTTCCTTTAATCTAAAAAACTCAGTTACTTTCTTACCACCCTTTTTATTCTTATTATGACCCATTTTGTTTTCTTCCATTTTGTTGTGACCCATTTTGTTTTCTTCCATTTTGTTGTGACCCATTTTTCCTTTATTGTGATGTCCTTTTTCTTTCTTCATTTATTTATATAAAATAAAAAAATTAAAAAATAATTAATTAGTTATTTTTAATATAATATAAACCTTGTAGAAAAGCATCTGATAAATCATCTTTTTTCTTATGTTCATTAAATAATGTACTATATTTATTATAATCACTATAAAGTTCTTTTTCTAAAAAATAATTAGTATATAAAATTGCTAATTTTTTATTTCTATTATATTTACTTTTAATTTTTAATATATCTTCGGATTCATTAAATTGGATTAATTTTTTTCCTAATTTTAATTTATTTGAAGCATTAATTAATTTAATTAATTTAATCTCTCTTCCTAATATTACAGATTCATATTTAAAGAATCCCATTATTAATATTTGTATTGATTTCATAACTGGATTTTTTAGTACTGGTTGATTTTCTAATAATACTTCTGTTATATTTTCTTCTAAAAATTCATCTTGTAATCTTTTATACATTCTAGTTCCTATTTCATCTAGTGAAATATCCTTACATTTTTCATTATCTTCTAATATATTAATAATTCCCCATTTATGTATTATTAAGTTCTTCTCATTATTTATTGTTAAGTCTTTATATAAAATACAATAAGCTAAATTTTTAATACCAATATCAAATGATAAAATCATTATATATATAAGATATTAATTAATTTTAAACTATTTTATACTATCTACACTATTTATACTATTTATTTAAAAATTAAAAAATAATAATAATTGATATCTAATGATAGGTTAAAAAAATTTTGAATTTGCCTTAGAAAATTTTAATACATAAAATGGTCAAATTATATGACCAAGACTCTTATGAGTTTAGATTAACAACTAATCTTAAAGGTGAATCAGTAACAAAAAAAAGAAAATATGGTACAAATAGTTGGAGATTAGTATGTAAGCATAAGGATTGTAAACATATTGCTAAGTTGAATGGACTATGCATTACACACGGGGGAGGATACTACTGTCAGTATAAAAATTGTATGAACATTGTTAATAATAAGTATAAGAATTGTGTGGAACATGATTCTTATAAAGTAAGATGTAGAATAAATAAGTGTAAAAATCCAAAGAAATATTGTAATGGGTTATGCGAACTTCATCATACAGGATTTCCAAGAAAACCAAAAGAATCTAATGTAAATAAAAAGAATAATATTAAAAAAGTTATAATTGAAAATAATAATGAAGAAAGAGAACCTATTACACTAGAAACTCTAAGACAAAATATAATTGATTATCTAAAAAAATCTAATAATAATTTTAGATTTGAATTAAAAAAAGATAATAATTTATTAAATAATATTAGTATTGATATTAATTTATCATTTAATTAAATTAAATATTTTTGAATATATATGTAAAGTTTTTATATGAAATATGAGTAATATTCTGTTTTAATATAAATGTTAACTTTTTCCAATATATATCATTAATATATTTATTATTATTAGTACTTGCATATTTATATTGTTTTTTTAGAAATTTATAATATTTTGAATAAAATTCATATACATTTGAAGACAATGGTAAATTCAAGTAATTTTCAATTATATTATAATAAATTTTTATTGTATCTTTTGGTATATTCCTAAGATAATCTATTGGATAAATTACATTATATGTTGGACATTTAATTAAATTTTGTTTTTCAAGTAAAATATTCTTAGTATTATCAATTAATAAAATATATTTTAACTGACTAATATTTTTCATATTATATTTTTTCTTTAATGATCTAAATATTAATGGTTTAACCTTTTTTATTGATTTATATTTATCTTGTAAATGATTTCTTGTTAATAAAGGACGATTAAATTTATATCCTAATACTTTTTCTAATTGAGGTATAATAAATTTTGCCCATTTATCAAATGATGCCGTATATATAAATAATTCTATATTATCATATTCTCTTGTTTTTTTTATAAAATTCTTTAAATATTTTCTAACAATATATTTATTTAATTCTTCTTGTAATATTTTATTTTTATATTTAATTTCTTTTCCATCTATTTTTTTTAATCTCATATTAATATCTTTAATTAGATAATATTCATCTAATTGTGGCGTTATATCTCCAATCATAGTTCCATCTAAATCAATTAAGAATACAATAGGTTCTACATTCATTACTATTAATTACTATTAATATATATTTATATATATAAATTTAATTACCATAGATATTTATTTTATTAATTAATTCATCATTTAATTTATTTAATTCATTTCTTAATTGATAAATGCTTAATTGTTTAACTTTAAATTCACTCTCATCTTGTTTAATATCAAATTTATCTAATTTGTTTAATTTTATATCATCGTCAATTTGTAAAATACTATTATAAATGTACTTTTGTAATTTTACATAACAATGATCAATCCTAATTTTTGAATAACATAAATTAATTTTATTAGTTTTATAATTTAATAAATTATCAGTATCTACAAATGTTAATTTTTTCCAAAATTTAACTGCATTTTTATTCCAGACTTTATTAGATACAATATTATGAATCCCATTTAATATCATAGTAATATCATTATTTTCTAATTTCATTGTATTTTTATTTCTTCTATAATGTCCTTTCAAATCATATTGGTTAATATAAGATTGATATATTTTATATTGAACATTTGAATCTGTACAGTAAGGAAACTTATCTATAATGAATACATGACCTGGAAAAAATGCAGTATCACTACTATTATTAGGAACTAATTTACTTTTTTCCATATCATTATTTGTCATTAAAATATAGTAGAAATATCTTTTTTTAATATTTTTATTAGATAAATCTTTTTTAAGATCATTAAATACTTTTAATTTAAATTCTAATTTATTTTTCTTTTTTTCATATCTTTTATTAATATTATCTACAAGACATACCTCAGTATCTTTTACTTTTAAAGAACCTCCTAGTAAATATGTAAGCATAATTGCTGTATTTAAACATTTAGTTGTTTTTAATTTCATATTATAATCAGTGATATTTACAGATAATAATTGCATTAATGGTTCAAGATATTTCATAATTAAATCTGTTACTTCACAATTTTGATATTTACAAACTTCCATTTATTAAATTTAAATAATAAAAAAATTAAAATATTATATATATTATAAATAATATGTTTGGTACTACAACTCTTAAATATTTAGTATTATTTGCTCTTTTATTAGGTGTTCTTAATTTAACTTCTTCATCTCTTTTCAGCAATAAAAAATCTATGGATGTTGAAAAGTTTGAAGAAGAAAAAAATAGTCTAAATAATTCTGTTATGAAATTAGAAAAAATTGCGTCTGATTTAAAGACAGTTGTTGATGATATGAATCTTCATTTAGCATCTAAGGTAATGGATGATGAACATGACCATACAACTGACCATGAAGGAGCAGATGATACAGATGATGATGAAACAGTGCCTGTACCAAAAGTAAAAACATCTGTAACAGTAAAAAAACCAGTAAAACTTACATCTACAAAGAAAGAAACATAC
>CEWG01191459.1_pt1 | contig 34358 bp, 24 predicted proteins | sample 361411 | NCBI WGS metagenome assembly CEWG01 (sample SAMEA2622173, study PRJEB7988) | marine metagenome | biome: marine biome (ENVO:00000447); feature: surface water layer (ENVO:00002042); material: "saline water (ENVO:00002010), including plankton (ENVO:xxxxxxxx)" | depth 5 m | reverse complement strand
TATATATAGTATTATATATTAATACAGAAATTTGAATTAACAAATAATCATTAAAAATTAAATTTAATATTATAAAATTTATAAATATTTCTTGATAATCAAATAAAATAATTAAATTTATGAGTAATTAATCACTTATGACAAAAAAAGAAGCAAGTATAGTAAATAGTGCAATTTCATTGTTTGCAGAAAAAGGTTATCATGCAACTTCAACTCGTTTAATTGCTGAAAATGCAGAGGTTTCTGAAGGACTAATTTTCAAGCATTTTAAAAATAAAGAGGGTCTGTTAGAAAAAATAATTCTAATTAGTCAGGATAAACTAAAAAAATTGATTGAACCAATAGAGTCCTTAACCCACCCCAAAGTTATTATAAAACATATCCTTTCTATACCATTAAATATAGGAGAGGACGAAAAAAAACTATTTAAGTTAATTAATAGTATTCGATGGCAAATGAATAATTTCGAAACAAATTTATTTAATATATTTAGACCAAAAATTTTGGATTCGTTTAAGGCACTAAATTACAATGATCCAAGTTCTGAAACAGAAACACTCTTAATGATGCTAGAGGGAACAATGTTACATGTTTTGCAGAATGGCTCTAAAAATACACTTTTAGTTCTAGATAATATCTTAAAGAAATTTGATATTTAAATAATATAAAAGATAAAATTTAATCTATTAATTAGTGAGTAATTACTTTAAAAAAAATTTAATAATTTTTTAACTAAGAGTTACTAGTTATTAGATCAAGAACTACTAAAAATTGAAAAAATGTTAAAATATGAGATATTTTTTAATTACTATTTTAATCATCTTTTATTCATGCAAATTAGATAATGAATTCGTCCCAGTCGATGAGGACAGGATTAAAGATATCCTTGACCAAATGACCATTGAAGAGAAAATTGGGCAAATGGCTCAAATAAATCTCACCGTAATAGCAAAAGGTCCCTCAAAATGGCGTTCTTTTTATCCTCTAGAAATCGATCCTAAAAGAGCCAAAAAAGCCATAGTTGACTATAAGGTAGGGTCAATCGTTAATACTATTAATGGTAAAGCACTCGAAACAAGAAATTGGCATCAGAGTATTTCTGAGATTCAAAAGTACTCAGTTGATAGTACAAGATCAAGAATCCCTATAATTTATGGGATTGATGGAATTCATGGTTCTAATTATGCAGTTGGGGCTACCATTTTTCCGCATCAGATTAATTTGGCAGCATCTTGGAATAAAGAAAATGCTTATAACATGGCTAATGTTTGTGCCTATGAAACCAGAGCAATAGGGATACCTTGGAATTTTTCTCCCATTCTAGATTTGGGAATCGACCCTAGATTTCCTAGACAATTTGAGACATTTGGAGAAGATCCGCTTTTAGTTCAAAGACTAAGTAAAGCAATGTTAAGAGGTTTTCAAGGTAATGAAAACGAAATTTCTAATTATAAAGTAGCTGCATGTTTAAAGCACTTTGTTGGTTATCAATCAGTTATATCTGGAAAAGATAGAACTCCAGCATATATTCCTGATCATGTGTTGTCTGAGTATCACATTGAGCCATTCAGGGATGCAATTAAAGATGGAGCCAAATCAGTAATGATTAGTTCTGGACTAATTAATGGTATTCCAGTTCATGCAAATTATGATTTGATAATTAAAATATTAAGACAAAAGCTTGGATTTGAGGGAGTAATTCTATCAGATTGGGAGGACATCAATAAACTCCATACTAGAGATAAAGTTGCTGAGAGTAAGAAAGAGGCTGTAAAAATCGCCATTAATTCTGGGATAGATATGTCAATGATTCCCTATGATTATGAACAATATTGTAGATTTTTGTTTGAATTAGTAAATGAAGGGGAGGTTTCAATTGAAAGAATCAATGATGCTGTTTCAAGAATTTTAAAGCTAAAGCTTGATTTAGGCTTATTTGAGAACCCAATAACTGATTTTAGCAAATATGAAGCATTTGGCTCCAAAAAACACAAAGAATTGGCTTACAATGCTGCATCTGAGTCAATTACTCTTTTAAAAAATAAAAATAGAATATTGCCAATAAAAGGTAATCCATCAATATTAGTTACTGGACCTAACGCAAATAGTATGAGAACTCTTAATGGAGCATGGACTTATTCCTGGCAAGGTAACCTTGCTGATGAATTTACAGGTGAGTATAATACTATTTATTAGGCAATTAGCAACAAATTTGGGTCTAGAAATGTGAAATTTATTCCTGGAGTAGCATACACAGAAAGTGGTAATTATTTTGATATGAATGAGGTAAACATTAGAAAAGCAGTTGATGAAGGCAAAAAATCAGACATCATAATTTTATGCTTGGGGGAAAATTCGTATACTGAAAAACCTGGTGATTTAAATGATTTAAACATACATAAATTACAATCAAAATTAGCCTTTGAATTAATTAAAACTAGAAAACCAATTATTTTAATAATTAATTCAGGAAGACCCAGGTTAATAACTGACTTTGAGACATTTATGAGTGCAGTAATTAATGTATATTTACCTGGAAATCATGGTGGAGATGCATTAGCTGATATTTTATCTGGTAAAGTAAATCCTTCAGGAAAGTTGCCATACACATATCCTGCATTTCCTAATTCACTATTACCTTATTACTATAAACCTTCGGAGGTACAAAATAATAATCAAGGAGCATATAATTATGTGGGAAAGGTTAACAATTTATATGATTTTGGTTATGGATTAAGCTACTCAGAGTTTAAATACACAAACCTAAATACAGATAAAGATGTCTACAATTCAAAATCTGACACAATAAAAATAAATTTTAAAATAAAAAATACAAGTAAAATCGATGGATACGAAACAGTTCAATTGTATTCAAGTGACTTATACGCCCAAATTACAGCTGATATTAAAAGATTACGTGATTTTAGAAAAATTTTTTTAAGATCTGGAGAGTCAAAATCAATCGATTTTTCATTACCAGTTGAAAAACTTGGATACTTTAATGTAAAAAATAAAAAAAACACTGAAAAAGGCGAATTCAAACTAATGATTGATACCCTCACTAAATTGATTACGATAAACTAACTACTTTTTCTATAATTAATATTATGTCAAATAGAAATTTTAAGTATCTACTCCATCTTGTTTAATAAAGTGTAAATAATAATACTAGATAATGAAACAAAAATTAAATAGTCTTTCAGATTTGTATAAAATTAAGTTAAAAAGAATAGCTACTAACGAAAAAACGGATTATTCAACACCTAAATTCACACAACAACATCTTGAAGCTCATTTCAGTAAAAAAGGAAGAGCTGGAAAAGTTGTAACGGTGATAAAAGGGTTTAAAGGAAAAAATGAAGAGCTTAAATCACTTGCAAAAATATTAAAACAAAAAATAAATACTGGCGGGACAGTAAAAAACGGTGAAATTCTTATACAGGGTAACTATAGAGATCAAATCATTGACAAACTTGAGAAGATTGGACACCGAGTTAAAAGGGTTGGTGGTTGATTACAAGTTCCAATTAATGGGTTTTTTTCCTTTGCTGGACAAATAATCATTAGTTTTAGAAAAATGACTATTACCAAACCAATATCCTCTATTAGCACTAAGTGGAGAGGGATGTCCTGAGGTCAAAACAAAGTGCTTTTCTCTATCGATTATCTTTATTTTTTGTTTTGCATAGCTCCCCCATAATAAAAAAACAATATTTTTATAATTGTTGGATAGGATATGTATTACCTGATCAGTAAATTTTTCCCAACCCTTACCCTGGTGACTTCCCGCTCTATTAGCTTGCACGGTTAATGTAGTATTTAGCAGCAACACTCCCTGTTTTGCCCATGGGCTAAGATTACCACTTTTAGGATAAGGGGTTTTTACATCTTTTTCCAACTCCTTAAAAATATTGATTAATGATGGTGGATGAGGAACTCCCCTTGGTACTGAGAAACACAAACCATGCGCTTGACCTGGACCATGATATGGATCTTGGCCTAGAATCACCACTTTTGTTTTTTCTGGTGGACAAAGATCAAATGCATTAAAAATTAATTTACCTGGAGGAAAACATTTGTCAGAGCCATAGGCTGATTTAACAAAATGAACAAGCGCCTTAAAATATACAGATTCGAATGTGTCTTGCAATATATTTTCCCACTCGGGATGTATACTTACTGCCATGTTTTATTAATTTTATAAGCTAATTTAGAAAAATTGATGAGCCACCTCCCAAAAAAAACACTTGAGGATCTCGAATTTTATGAGGTAACTGAACAAATCGCTGATTTTGCCATTACACCTATGGGTAAAGCATTCTGTGAAAACATGGAGCCATTAGCCGACAAAGATACCATGCTCAAAGAACTTAATACCGTTTCAGAATACCTAGGCTCTTTTGAAAATGACAACAGTATTCCTAATCATGGATTTCAAGACTTATCCCCAGCTATTAAGTTGCTCAAAATTGAAAATAGTGTATTGGAAATTACGGCTTTAAGAAATATCGCAACAGCATCAAAAACGGTTAACACTCTATTGATATTCTTTGGTAAATTCAAAGCCTACTACCCTAATCTTTTTTCTTTGGGTAATGAACTAGAGCTTAATAAAGAAATTAAAAAAGAAATCGATAATGTAATCAATCGTTTTGGTGAAGTTCGAGATAACGCATCAAAAAATCTTTTTACTCTAAGAAAACAAATTCAAGCCCTTAAAAGTAAAATAGCCCAAAGTTTTAATAAAGCCTTATCACATTATCAAAATTTGAATTATTTAGATGAAATAAGAGAATCGGTTGTCGAAAATAAGAGGGTATTGGCAATAAAAGGAATGTATCGCAGAAAAGTAAAAGGAGGTATTATGGGGAGTTCCAAAACTGGAAGTATTGTTTTTATTGAACCTGAAGCTACCTTAAAATTCTCCAGAGAACTTCAAAATCTTTTTTTTGAAGAATCCGAGGAAATAAAAAAAATACTTAGCCAATTAACAGACTTTTTACGTCCACAGTTTTGTTTGATCAAATCCTATCAGAATTACTTAATCCTTCTTGACACTATTTTTGCTCGTGCACGTTATTCCGAATCAATTAATGGTTTGCTCCCTATCTTCTCAGATCATCAAGAATTAGAACTAAAAAACGCCTTCCACCCCCTACTCTACCGTAAACATCAAATGGAAAAGAAAGAAACCTTTCCACAAGACATTAATTTGAATTCAAATAACAACATTGTCGTTATATCTGGCCCCAATGCTGGAGGAAAGAGTATTACCCTAAAAACAGTCGGTTTGCTTCAATTGATGTTGCAAACTGGGATATTGATTCCCGTTCACGAAAAAAGCAGAGTATGTTGGTTCAATAGTATTTTAACCGATATTGGAGATAATCAATCAATTGAAAATCAGCTTAGTACATATTCCTATCGCTTAAAAAATATGAAGGAATTTTTAAAAAAATGCGATGAAAAAACTTTATTTCTAATTGACGAATTCGGAACAGGTTCTGATCCAGAATTAGGAGGTGCTTTGGCCGAGGTGATTCTTGAAGATTTTTATGAGAGAAAATCATTTGGAATCATTACAACCCATTATACAAACCTTAAACTATTGGCTGATGAGCTACCTAACATGGTGAATGCCAATATGCAATTTGATGACAAAACCTTGGAACCAGTATTTAAACTTACATTAGGGGAAGCAGGAAGTTCTTTTACTTTTGAGGTTGCTCAAAGGAATGGAATTCCTTTTAATTTAATCAATCGAGCAAAAAAGAAAATTGAGAGTGGAAAAGTACGCTTTGATGCCACTATTGCTAAAATGCAAAAAGAACGTAATAAAATGGCTAAAGCCGGAAAATCCCTTAGGAAAAAAGAATATAAGTTCGAAAACGAGTCGGAACGTTTAGAAAAACTGAATGAAAAGTTAAAATCTAAATTGGTCAGTTACCAGGAGTTGTTCGATCATAACCAAAGAATGATTGTCTTAGGAAATAAACTAAATGATTTTGCTGAGCGGTTTTTTCAAAACAATAAAAAAAGGGCTTTAATTTCAGATCTGTTAAGTTTGGTCGAGGCAGAAAATGCTAAGAGAAAAAGAAAGACATCGGCTCAAGCTAGGAAGGAAAGAGAAGTGAAAAAAGAAGTAGCAAAAGAATTAGAAGAAAAAATAGTAAATATTCGTAAGGAGAGAAAAATTAAAAAAGAAGCTGCACCAAAGCCTAAATCTATGGTCAATTTAAAGGTTGGAGACAAAGTTAGGCTTATTGATGGAAAATCAGTTGGAAGTATTGATAACATTGAAAAGAAAAAAGCAATTGTTAATTATGGAATCTTCACTACACAAGTTAATTTGGATCAACTAGAGCTCGCTAAATAATGCGGAGAAGGTTTTTTGACTCTAAACCTCTAAAGCAGTCTCCTTTAGCAAATGGAAAATAGCAAGTTGATTTTTATGATAACTAAAGTTCCTGTGATTTAAGTTTATATTGCCAATTTTTGTTGTATCTATTGTATTCCCAAAATTTATTCAAAATTGGACCAAAATAAAAAATAATTGAGGCAAGAATAAATCCAGCTATCATATCTACGAAATAATGATATCTTAAATATAAAGTCGAAATAAAGAGAGATATTGCGAATGGGAGGAAAATTATAGCATAGATTTTGTTGTATTTGTAGGCAAACAGAAGAATTAAAAATATAATTCCATTGTGCAAACTCGGAAAACAATCACGCCTCGTATATTCAGAAATTTCATAATTAATCAAAAATGAGAGCCTGTCTGATATTTGAGTTCCCGACAATGAAGTTTCAAACATATGAGACATAGTAAATTTAGGACCGACAGCAGGAAAAAGAACGTAACCTATGTAGCCTATATAGAAAGTAAGAATAATTGAAACCAAAGTTTCACGAAAAGCTTCATGTTTGTGATTAACATATAAATACATTGAAAAAACCAAAATATAAATTAAAAAAGCACTGTAGGATGCATACATAAAATCAGTCAAATCTGGCGTTATGAATTGTTCTAGATAAATAGCCGGATGAAAACCTAATAAATATTTATCCCAAGCCATTAATCTTAAATCAATATCATTTGGATTTACCAAATGGACCATATCATGCATATTAGTATAAATAGAAATACAGAAAGCAAATGGTAAAGTTTCTCTTAAAAAATCAAGAATCACTTTTATTAAACGTCCAAATTTTGAATTTAATAGTATTTTAACCTCTCTCAACTTAATTATTACTATAAATAAAATAAAGACAAATCCAGTAATTAAAAAACGATCAACATTAGAATCTCTAAAACCCTCTTCACCATGATAAATTGCCATGAAAAATATCATTGGAGCCAATAAGATTAATGCCAACAATTCCTCCAGACGAAGTTTCAAAAGAAATTTAAACAAGTTCTGCATTTATAAAAAAGACTTAAATAACAGCATGACTTGAATTTATTTAATAGAAAAATCTGAATAATATCATGTGAATGTTTTGGGAAAATACAAATTAATAATTCAAAGGCAATTTAAAAAAAATAATTATTTAGCCTTAATAGTTATCATCCCATTTTTTTTCTAAGGGTTGTTGTTTTAGTTTACCTAAGCTTTTTGCTACTATCATTGATACTGATGCATCTCCAGTAATATTAACAACAGTTCTGCACATGTCAAGAGGTCTGTCAATTGCAAAAATCAATGCCAATCCAGCTTCAGGAATCCCTGCCTGACCCAATACAATAACTAACATTACCATACCTGCACTTGGGACTGCAGCCGCACCAATTGATGCAAGTGTAGCAGTGATAATAATTCCCAATTGGGTGCCAAGAGATAAATCCATCCCAAAAGCTTGAGCAATAAAAACAGCAGCAACCGCCTGGTAGAGACTTGTCCCATCCATATTTATGGTTGCTCCAACTGGTAATACAAAACTAGCTACTTCTTCATCTACTCCTAGGTGTTCCTCCACTCGTTCCATCGTGACTGGAAGTGTAGCCGCACTAGAACTAGTAGAGAATGCTAAAAGCTGAGCAGGTGAAATTCCCCTTATAAACTTACTCGGTTTAATCTTGACATAAATTTTTACCAACAAAGTATAAATGATAATCATCGATGTCAAACCAGCAACTAAAGTAAATGTGTACAAGCCTAATGCAAGAAAAATATCCAAACTTGGCGATTCAACAATCAGGGTGGCTAAAAGTGCAAAAACTCCAAAAGGAGCTACCAGCATAATCAAATCTATAAGCTTTAAAATAACTTCATTAAATCCATTAAAAAAATCCTTGACTGGCTTTGACTTTTTAGGAGGAATAAGAATTAAACCAACTCCGAAAAACAATGCAAAAAATATAACCTGAAGCATGTTGACATTCTCAGTTGTTGCCTTAAAAATATTATCCGGAACTAAATCCACAAGAGCTTGAAGAGGTCCCGATTCTTTTTGTTTTTTAGCAACTGCCTGTTTCTCACCAGCATCAGTCTCATAAGCAGCGATTAAATCCATACGGGTAGATTCTGAAATTGAATTTCCAGGGCGAATAGTGTTTACTATTATTAACCCAATTGAAACTGCAATAATGGTAGTTATAAGATATATCCCAATCGTTCTCCCACCCATCAAAGATAGTCTTGATATGTCTTTGAGATCTGAAACCCCTTTGATTAATGAACTTATTATTAATGGCATAGCGATAAGTTTTAGAGCATTTATGAATATAGTCCCGAAAGGCTTTACCCAATCTAAAATAAAAGCGTTACCATTTTCAAATTTAGTGAAAACTGCTCCACAAATAACTCCGAGTAACATTCCTAGGATAATCCTCAGATGCAACGGGAGCTTTTTCATCTACTATTTTTTAATTGTTCTGTTAAGTAAAATAAAATCTGCAATAACAAGTGCTGCCATAGCCTCAACAATAGGAACAGCTCTAGGTACTACACAAGGGTCATGTCTTCCTTTACCTTGCATTTCAACCGCCTCTCCTTTATTATTAATTGTTTTTTGAGACTGCATTATTGTTGCTACTGGTTTAAAAGCCACATTGAAAAAAATATCCATTCCATTTGAAATTCCTCCTTGAATACCACCTGATCTGTTAGTTTGAGTGGTACCATCGATATTATATAAGTCATTATGAAGACTTCCTTTCATTTTTGAACCTTCGAAACCACTACCATATTCAAATCCTTTGACAGCATTGATTGAAAGCATAGCTTTGGCCAGCTCAGCGTGTAACTTATTAAAAACAGGTTCTCCAAGGCCTACTGGTACATTTTGTATTACACAAGTAATTACTCCACCCACAGTATCACCCTCTTTTCGTATTTTTCTGATGTAATCCTCCATCATAGCTGACTTTTTAGGATCGGCACAACGAACAGGATTATTTTCGATATAATCAAAATCAAGTTCCTGGTAAGGCTTGTCTAAACTAATTTCGCCTACCGATGAAACAAATGCATTAAATTTAATGGAACCAAGAAATTGCTTGGCAATAGCTCCTGCCACTACTCTACTTACAGTCTCTCTTGCCGAGCTTCTTCCTCCACCACGATAATCTCTAAAACCATATTTCTCGTCATATACCTTATCCGCATGAGAAGGTCGATATTGATCTTTGATATGATCGTAGTCACGTGATTTTTGATTAGTATTAAAAATTACAAATCCAATGGGAGCGCCGGTTGTTTTACCTTCAAAAATACCTGAGAAGAATTTTACCTCATCAGATTCCTTGCGCTGAGTCACTATTGCCGATTGACCAGGTTTTCTTCGGTTTAGATCATTTTGAACAGCTTGGATATCGATTTCTATTCCTGATGGACAACCATCAATTATACCACCTATAGCCTCTCCATGAGATTCGCCAAAAGTTGTCAACTGAAATAGAGTTCCGAATTTGTTTCCTGACATTATTATTTAATTATCACAAATATAAAGGGAAAGTTTTGATTTGCTTAAGTACTTAAATAAATGTAGTTATCAATAAACTTTAGTGGGATAAAAATAAATTATGTTTTCCAATGGATTTAGATTCCTGCTTATTATAAATAATAATACCAAGCTTATAAAAATCAATACTCAAATAAACACAATCATCTTTTATAATCCTTTTCCATGCATTTGTCATATCATTACTCCAATGAATATCGTCAAAAATTACAATCGCATTTTGTGCAAATTGTTTTTTTAATAACTCGTAATACTTTATTGTAGCCTCAAATTGATGGTTACCATCAATAAATACTAAATCAAACTTGATATTCAATTTATTTAATTCTAATAATTTCTCATCGTATAAACCATGAATTACTCTGAATCTTTTATTATCACTAATTAAATTAAAACGGTCTGTTGCTATATTACAAAGTTTTTTTATTCCCTCAACAGTAAAAAATATTGATTTTTTTTTTTTTTCAATTGCCTTCAGAAAATACTGTCCTGAAACACCGAGATTTGTCCCAATTTCTAATACATTTTTAATTTTTTCCATTTTGGCTAAATGATAAAAAAAAGCTGTCCATTTTTTTGTAGATGCTGCTTTTATAGAAATTTCAGAAACACTCAAAATTATATTACTACCTATTTCCTTAAAATTTATTTTATTGTTATTAGCACTTAGCTCTAGTCTATATTCATCAAGAAAATTTAATATTTTTTTATCCTCATAAGAGTGGCTATTGTTTTTTACTTTTTCAAAAGCATTAATTATACCTGCGGCAGGTTCAATTGATTTTACCAGCCTAACTGTAAAATTTTGAAAAATTTTACTTAAAAGAAAATGTTTTAACCTTCTTATTTTATTAAATATTCTTGACAAAATAATTATTATTAGGTTTTTAAAATCTAATTTTAACTGTAAATTAAAAGAATTTAAATTTATTTTGAAATAGAAGTTTGGACCTTTTAATATTATGAACTATTATTAGAGTTCTTCATCAAGATTAAAGACAAAGATTTGTTAAAAAAACTAGAAAAGATTGTTGGTGAAAATTCCGTTTTGTCAAATGGAAAAGAAAAATTAAGGTTTGATCATATTTGGAAAACAGATATTCCAACTAATGCCTTTGCAGTGATATTTCCAAAATCAACTAAGCAAATATCTGAAATAATGAAACTTTGCTACCTAAATAATCAAAAAGTTGTTATTCAGGGTGGTTTAACAAATTTAGTAGGGTCTACCGAAACAAAAAAAAGTGATCTTGTCATATCTCTTGACAAAATGAATAAAATTGAGGAGATTGATACAAAAAGTAGGACAATGACAGTTCAGTCAGGGGTGGTTTTAGAAGATGCATTAACAGCGGCAGATGAAAAAAAATTAATGCTTCCCTTAAATTTTGGTGCTAAAGGTTCAGCTCAAATTGGTGGAATCGTATCAACTAATGCAGGTGGTCTGAGAGTTTTAAGATTTGGCATGACAAGGAACTTAATTCTTGGTCTAGAAGCAGTTTTATCTAATGGTGAAATTATTTCTTCTATGAAAAAAATAACTAAGGATAATTCAGGTTATGACATAAAACAACTTTTTATTGGATCTGAGGGAACACTTGGAATTATATCTAAAGTAATATTTAAACTTGAAGAAAAACCAACGTCTAGATTTTCTGCTCTTGTTGCTTTGGAAGATTATGATAATGTTATTGACCTTTTAAAATTTATGCAAAAAGGTCTCTCAGGCAGTTTATCTGGATTTGAGTTAATTTGGGGGGAAACATATAAAACTATGAGGGATTCATCTCCCGAATATTCCTCATTACTAGATACAAACTTTAAATACTACGTCATTATTGAATCATTAGGTTCAGATGCAAAAGTTGAACTTGAAAGGTTATCTGACCTGATTTATCAAGCAATGGAAAAAAATATTGCAGAAGATGCTCTTCTAGCGCAAAATGACAGGGAACTTAAAATGATATGGAATCTTCGCGAAGATGTTTCAGTTTTGGCAAAGAAATCAAAATTTGATCAACATTTTGATATCAGTCTTCCAATACCGGTAATTGAAAAAGAAGTTAATATTGCAATCAGAAAACTAAATAAGCTATCCTATGTTGATAATATATTTGTTTTTGGACACTTGGCAGATGGAAACATTCACTTTATAATTGGAAAAAGCGAAAACGATAAGGAAAAAACAAAAAAAATAAATGAAATAATTTATAAGAATTTAAAGAAAAATTTAGGATCAGTTTCAGCTGAGCACGGCATAGGGAGAGATAAAAAGGAGTACCTGAATACATCAAGATCCAAATCGGAAATTAATTTAATGATTAAATTAAAAAAAACACTAGATCCAATGAATATTTTAAATTCTGGAAGAATTATTTAATTCTGATGATGAGATTTAATTATGTAAATATGAATTTTTTTAAAAGAACTTCAACTAAAATAATTTAATACTTTAGCCTTATGAATAAAAATCTATTTATTTTAATAATTCTTGCAATTGTATATAGCTGCATACAAGGAAAAAGTGAATTCACAGTAAAAGGTTCTGTTGACTTGAAAGACGGTGTCATGATCTACAGGATTATTGCAGATTCCAATCAACAACCAAAGGTAATTGATTCAGTATCTGTGAAATCAAAAAGTTTCATGATGAAGGGGGAATCAATCATCCCTGATATCAATTTTCTATCCTTACAAGGAATTAATGGTAATTTTCCATTTGTTTTAGAACCAGGAGTTATAAAGATTTCCCTCTACAAGGATAGTTTAATGACTTCAAAGGCATATGGAACAATATCCAACGACGGTTTCATGGAATACAAGACTGAAACTAAAGGTTTTGTATCATCTATGAATGCAATTGCACGAGACTTACAACAGGCTAGTTTTAGTAGAGATACTCTTCTGGCAGAGGATCTTCAAGAACAATACAAAGATGTTCAAGATCAGGTTAAGAAATACGAGGTTAATTATATTAAAAAAAATAAAGACTCATATATTTCTTTATTGATACTTGAGCGATTTGTAACAAGTAACCAAATGAATGTTCAAGAAGCAAAACCGATTTATGATTTGTTTTCTGATCGACTAAAGTCGAGTAAGTCTGGACAGAATCTGAGTAATATTATTAATGCTAAGCCAGATCCCGCTGAAGTTGGCCAAATTGCACCTGAATTTCAAGGTCCAGGTCCAAAAGGAGAAGTTGTGAGCTTAAAGGATAATTTGGGAAAAATAACTATTGTAGACTTTTGGGCATCTTGGTGTCGGCCTTGCAGGGTTGAAAATCCGAATCTTGTTAAAACTTATAATAAATTTAAGGATAAAGGCCTAAATATATTAGGTGTTGCCTTAGATCGTGATAAACAAAATTGGCTACAAGCTATCAAGGATGATGGATTAGAGTGGTCTCATGTATCTAACCTCAAATATTGGCAAGATCCAATTGCACAAAAATACAACGTAAGGGCTATTCCGGCAAGTTTTATTCTTAATGAAGATGGTAAAATTTTAGCCAAAAACCTTAGGGGAAATGCATTAGATGCAAAAATTTCTGAATTACTTGGAGATTAGTCAATTTATAGATTTATTTCTTAAAAAAATATCCTGCAATTATTATTGTAAATACAAGAATTCCAAGTGTTAATGCTGAATTGTATAAAACATCTGGCTGAAATGCAATTGTAGCTAAAAGACCAGAGATTGCTCCTCCAAAATGTGCAGTATGCCCAATATTATCTTGTTGTTTTTTCATCCCGTACAAAGTATAAATTAGATATAGCGTGGCCATAATATATCCTGGTAATGGAATTGGAAAAAAAAGAAAAGCTAACTGCATTTCAGGATATAAAAGCACTGCACTGTAAACCACTCCAGTAACAGCACCACTTGCACCTACAGCAGTATAATTACGTTCATTTTCATGGTATTTTAAAGACACATAATTGCCCAAATATAGACTAGTAAAATAAAGGGCAAGAAACTTTTCCTCCCCTATACTATTGACAACGTATCCAGCAAAGAAATATAGAGAAAGCATATTGAACAGTAAATGGTTAAAGTCAACATGTAAAAAACCAGAAGAAAACATTCTAATTTGTTCACCATCAATAATTTTACCCACCTTAAAACTATACTTGTTAAAAAATGAACCATTTCTAAAACCAATTGATGAAATCAAAATATTTGAAATTATTGTAATAACAACTATGATCGGTAATCCTAACATTCATCAAATATAGTATCTTTGAAAAAAAAAAGTTGCAAAGACTTGTCTATATCTTTGTTTATCCATTCATCTATCTAATCGCCTGCATACCTTTTGGTGTACTTTATTTTTTTTCAGATATTTTAAAATTTTTTATTTACAATATTTTTGGATATAGAAAAAAAATTGTGAGGCAAAATATTAGATTAGCATTTAAGGACATATCAGATAAAAAACTGAAACAGATTGAAAAAAAATTTTACACTCACTTTTGTGATATTACTCTAGAAGCATTCAAATCATTCAAAATGAGTGAAAAGGAAATGAAAAAGAGATTTGTTTTTAAAAATATTGAGGTCTTAAAACAATTCGAAAAAAAGAAACAAAGTGTTATAGTTAACGTTGGACACTTTTCTAGTTGGGAATGGATGTTATCATTAGGATATTATCTTTCTTTCAAGGGGTATGGAATTTACACACCATTAATGAACAAATATTTTAATAAGCTGGTTCAAAAAATTAGAAAAAAACATAATTGTTCGTTGATTTCAAGATATAGTGCAATTGAGACAATGAAAAAAAAGGAGTCAGAAGGTGAATTGGCATTTTATGGTTTTGCGAGTGACCAATCACCAAGACCAAAGCCAAAAACCTATTGGAGAAAGTTTTTAGGGGTTAAAGTACCAGTTTTTATGGGGGCTGAATTAATTGCTCGTGAATTAAATATTGCGATTGTATATACTAGAGTCAATAGAGTTAAAAGGGGTTATTATGAGGCTGAATTTGAATTATTAACAGATAAGCCCAAAATGACAAAAAAACATGAAATAACAGATACATTTACGGAATGGTTAGAAAAAGATATTTATAGTGATCCCACACAATATCTTTGGACTCATAATAGATTTAAGCATAGGCGTAGTGATATTCCAGAAACTAGATAAATGTTTTAATTACATCAGAAAACTTAGTAGCTAATTTTTTTGCATCTTTTTGACTAACTGCCTCAGTATAAATTCTGATGATAGGTTCTGTATTTGACTTTCTTATATGAGCCCAAGAATTTTCAAATTCAACTTTCAATCCATCAATTTTTATCAAATTTTCACCTTTATACTTATTTTCAATTTTATGAAGTAATTTATTAAAATCAGTTCTAGCAGGCAGATTGACCTTGGTCTTACTCATAAAATAATTAGGATATGAAGCTCTTAATGATGAAACTTTTAATTTCTTGTGAGCCAGGAAACTTAAAAACAAAGCAATACCAACCAAAGCATCTCTTCCATAATGCAAATCTGGATAAATAACCCCACCATTGCCCTCACCTCCTATAACAGCATTCTTTTCTTTCATTTTTTCAATCACATTTAATTCACCTACTGCACTAGAAAAGTATTCTCCTCCATGTACTTTTGTAATATCATAAAGAGCTTTTGTAGAAGACAAGTTTGATACTGAATTTCCTTTTGTTTGAGATAAAACATAGTCGGAGCAGGCTACCAAAGTATACTCCTCCCCGAAATAATCTCCTTTCTCATCAACAAATGCTAATCGGTCAACATCAGGATCTACTGCTATTCCAAAATCAGCACTCTGTTTAACAACACTAATTGATAATTCAGATAAATGTTCTTCGAGTGGTTCCGGATTATGTGGAAAATTTCCGTTAGGATCACAATATAAACAAACCGTCTCTACACCTAACCTATCTAAAAGAATTGGTATCGCAATACCACCAGTGGAGTTTACCGCATCTAAAACCACTTTAAACTTACTTTTTTTTATTAAATCTCGATTAACAAGAGATAGCTCTAAAATACTATTAACATGACTTTCAACCATATCTTCTACAATAGTTATTTTTCCGAGATAATCTATGGTAGAATAGCTAAAATCTCTATTATCGGCGATATTTATAATTTCAGAAACAGACTTAGCATTTAAAATTTCTCCATTACTATCAAAAAACTTTAGTGCATTCCACTCTTTAGAATTGTGGCTTGCTGTTATCATTACACCAGCATTAGCATTTAATTTAACTACTGCCATCTCTACTGTAGGAGTAGTAGATAAACCCAAATCAAAAATTTCAACACCATAGCCAACAAGAGTTTGGTTAACAATTGAGTGAACCATTTGTCCAGATATTCGAGCATCTCTGCCTACTGCTACTTTTGGGTGATCAATCTCTAAATTTGATTTCAACCAACTTGCAAATGCAGAAACAAATATTACTATATCGAATGGAGTTAAATTATCAGAGGGCTTTCCCCCAATAGTTCCTCTAATTCCTGAAATTGATTTAATTAAAGTCATATACAAATGTAGGTATAACTTAAATTCTCATATTAAGTTTTCATTTAAAATAAAATTTAATTGATCCTCTATTTAGTAGAATATCAATTATATGCCAAATTAAAACATTTAAGAATTAGTAAAATATTTTAATTAATGTGTTTAATTGAAATTTAAGATAAAGTATATAAATAAATTATTGCATAAAATATTATTTTTGCAAATTTGAATATGGATGAGAATCAGAACTATATTGATATTCAGGGTGCGAGAGTCCACAATCTAAAGAATGTAAGCTTAAAAATACCTAGAGAAAAACTGGTTGTTATAACTGGATTATCTGGCAGCGGGAAGTCTTCACTTGCATTTGATACTATTTATGCTGAGGGACAACGCAGATATATGGAAACCTTTTCAGCATATGTAAGACAGTTTTTAGGTAATTTAGAGAGACCCGACGTGGATAAAATTGATGGACTTTCTCCAGTTATTGCAATAGAGCAAAAAACAACATCAAAAAGTCCACGCTCCACTGTTGGAACTGTAACAGAGCTTTATGACTATATAAGGTTACTTTTTGCTAGAGTTGGCTCTGCACATAGTTATGTTACTGGAAAAAAAATGGTTAAGTATAGTGATGATCAAATAATTCAACTAATAGTTAATGAATATTTGGATAAGAAAATTGAAATTCTATCCCCATTAATAAAATCAAGGAAAGGGCATTATAGAGAGCTTTTTGATTCTATGTCTAAACAAGGTTTTCTAAAAGTTAGGGTCAATGGAGAAATAATAGATTTAAAACCTGGAATGCGATTAGATCGATATAAAACTCATGATATAGAATTATTAGTTGACAGAATGCGAGTCAAAAAAGAATCAAATGAACTTAAAAGACTAAGTGAATCAATTAAAACAGCAATGTACTATGGTGATGATTCAATAATATTAGTTGATAATGAAACAAAAAGCCTAAGGTATTTTAGTAGAAGTTTAATGTGTCCTATTAGCGGAATATCATATTCTTTACCTGAACCAAATTCCTTTTCTTTCAATTCTCCCAAAGGAATGTGTAAAAAATGTAAGGGTTTGGGAAAACAATTTGAGGTAAATTCAAAAAAAATAATTCCTGATCACTCAGTCTCAATTGAAAAAGGGGGTATAATTCCACTTGGAGAAAAAAAAAACACATGGGGATATAGGCAAATGGAAGTGATTGCAAAACGCTTCGATTTCTCCCTTACCGATCCAATTAATAAAATTCCCAGAAAAGCAATTGAAGTAATTATGAGAGGTGGTAAAGAGAGATTTTCTTTACCATCAAAAACATTAGGAATAACCAGAGATTATAAAATTGAATATGAAGGGATTGAAAACTTTATCATCCACCAATTTGAAAATAATGATTCAGCGGGAATTAAACGCTGGGCCTCAAATTTTATGGATGAGAAGGAATGTTCTTCATGCAATGGTATGAGATTGAATAAAGAATCTCTAAATTTTAAAATTGACAATCTAAACATTGGTGAAGTAAGTGAATTTGATTTAGATGATCTTTTCAATTGGATAAGTCAATTAAAAAATAAATTGTCCGATTCTGATAAAATTATTGCTGAAGAAATAATAAAAGAAATTCAAAATAGATTAGAATTCCTCTTGAATGTAGGACTTAATTATTTAAGCCTTAGTAGATCGACTAAATCCTTATCTGGAGGGGAGTCACAACGTATTAGATTAGCCACGCAAATTGGGTCAAAACTTGTTGGTGTACTTTATATTTTAGATGAACCAAGTATTGGTTTACATCAAAGGGACAATGAAAAACTAATTAGCTCATTAGAATCATTGAGAAATATGGGAAACTCCGTCATTGTTGTTGAACACGACAGGGATATGATTTTGAGAGCTGACCATATTATTGATATTGGTCCAATGGCAGGGAAAAATGGTGGAGAAATAATTTCTGAGGGCCCCCCATCCTTACTAAAGATGAAAAATAGCTTAACGGCTACTTACCTTAACAATAATGAAAAAATAAATGTCCCTTTGGTAAGAAGAAAGGGAAATGGAAAAAGTTTGATACTTGAGGGTTGCAATGGAAACAACCTTAAAAATATTGATGTTCTAATACCATTAGGTTTAATGGTTGGCATTACAGGGGTTTCAGGGAGCGGTAAGTCAACTCTAATAAATGAAACACTTTACCCAATTTTAAATGCACATATTTATAATGCTGTTAAAAAACCTCTTTCTTATAGATCAATAATTGGTATTGAAGAGCTTGATAAGGTGGTTGATATAAACCAGTCACCAATTGGACGAACACCCAGAAGTAATCCAGCCACATATTGCGGAGTATTTGCTGAAATAAGAAAACTTTTTACATTAACCACTGAAGCCCAAATAAGGGGATATAAAGCTGGTAGATTCAGTTTCAATGTAGTAGGTGGCAGATGTGAAGAATGCCAGGGAGGTGGAATGAAAACAATAGAAATGAATTTTTTACCAGACGTGAATATTGAATGTGAAAGCTGTAACGGCAAACGTTTTAATCGAGAGACACTAGAAATTCGTTATAAAGGAAAATCAATTTCTGATATACTTTTTATGTCAGTAAATCAGGCTTGTAGTTTTTTTGAAAGTCATCCAAAAATTTACAGAAAACTAAAAACTATAAGAGATGTTGGTTTAGGCTATATAACTCTTGGACAATCTTCAACGACCCTTTCTGGTGGTGAGGCTCAAAGGATAAAACTTGCCTCAGAATTATCAAAAAAAGATACCGGAAAAACACTTTATATTTTAGATGAGCCAACCACTGGATTACATTTTGAAGATGTGAGAGTACTAATGGGTGTATTGGATCAATTAATTGAAAAAGGAAATTCAGTATTAATTATTGAACATAATATGGATGTAATTAAATTAGTAGATTATATAATTGATATAGGACCAGGTGGAGGAAAAAATGGTGGTAAGGTTGTGTGCCATGGAGCTCCAGAGGAAATAATTAATATAAAAGAAAGTTATACTGGAAAATATCTTTCAAGAGAAATAAAATCAAAAAATCAAAAAAATTGATTTTTAAAAAGCAATCATTTATAATTATAATTCTTTTAGCGACTTGGAAAATTGTAAAGTCACAAAATAACTTGGTATATAATATTAACGTTAATATTGATTCGATCGAAAAAAAACTTAATGTAGAACAATCGATTTCTTTTACAAACCAAGCCATTAAATTAATTGATACCATATATCTTGCAGACTGGTCTAATTCATATTCTAGCATCAACACACCATTGGCTCAAAGGTTTGGAGAGGAATATGATAGAAGCTTCTTCCTTTCAAAAAAATCAAAATTAGGAAATACTAAAATAAATTTCATTAAAGAGGAAGATAAGGAGTTAAAATGGAGTCGAGTAAAAAATAAACCCGATATAATTATAGTAATTCCAGAAAAACCAATAAATATTAACGAGGAATATAAATTTAAATTGAACTATGAAATCAAAGTCCCAGATTCAAAATTTAATCATTATGGTTATGACCAAAACGGAAATATTTTTTTGAGAAACTGGCATATTTCACTTAACCCAATCTTTAATGAGAAATGGCTAAATCATAGTAATTTAAACCTTGATGATTTAAGTTCCGTCCCTGCCAAATATAATCTTAGAATTAATGACGAACCTCAAGTTAAAATTGATCTAAACCTAAAATTTGATAAGCTAGAGAATCAAAAGCAACTCTTTAGTGGAATTGATGTAAAAGAACTGATATTATCACTCTCAACAGAGAGTCAGTTTGAATCATTTATGACTGTCAATGAGAATAAAATAGTCACCGATATATTTAACAAGGTCAATAAGGATGAAGCTAAAATGATTATAAATAGAATAGATCGATTTGTTGGTGAAAACTTTACTAATGAAGAAAATAAAAAATATATAGTGCCGAAATTAATGTATGAAAAAAATCCATTTTATGGCCTTAATGATCTACCTGATTTTTTAGCCCCTTTCGATAAAAATTTTTTAGCTGAAATTTCATACCTCAAAGCTTTTCTGCATTTTTATCTTAATTCAAATACAAATTTCGACTTAAGAAAAAATCATTGGATTATCGGTGGCCTCCAAACATATATTATTATTAAATACATTGAAAAATACTATCCTAATCAAAAATTTATTGGAAGAATTGGTGAATTTAAACTTATGAAGGGTTATAATATCGCAAAAATTAATTTTAATGAAAGTTTCTTTATGTTTTATGAACTAATGGAAAAAACAAATCTTCAGCAATCTGATTTATTACCCAAAGATAAATTAATTAAGTTCAATGAAAGATTTGGATCTCCTTATCATGTTGGAGTTGGCTTGAGATTTTTAGAGGAATACATTGGAGATTCTTTTAGAGTAGGAATAAAAAAATATTTTGAGAAAGGTGCAAATAACGATTTAGTTGAAGTTTTAAAAGAATACTCGAATAAAAATATAGATTGGTTTAAGGAATTTTATCTAGCTAAAAGAACTTCAATTGATATTAGTGTTAAATCGGTTAGAAAAAGAGGCGATAGTTTACTTGTGAAGATTAATAAATTTTCAAAAAATAAGCTTCCATTTATTCTTGCACAGGTAAAAAATAACAGTATAATCAGTAAAAAATGGATCAGTAATATTGAGAAAGAAGGAGTTGTTTTTTTGAAAAATCTTGAGCCAGATTACATAGCTATAAATCCAAAAACCCGTTACACTGAAAAAAATAAAATCAATAACTGGAAGTATGTGGGAAATTTACTTAACATCAAACCAATTCATTTTAATTTCCTTAAAGATTATCAATCTCCTAAGAGAGTTCAAATGTTCTATAACCCTATCTTCAATTACAACCTTTATGATGGGGTCTCATATGGATCAAAGTTTTACGATAAAGGAATTTTGGCACAGAAGTTTACATTTGAGATCATGCCCCAATATTCATCTGTAAACAAAAACTTAGTTGGTAAAATGAACTTTTCATTATTGATTCATAATGAGGAAAAAAAGAATTATGCTTCGGTATTCAATTTTTTTGCTAGCAGCTATCATTATGACGAGGGATTAAGATATCAAGTATTCAGACCTGCATTGACTTTTTATTTTAGAACTGACAACTTTAGGCTCAATTCAAGACATTTATTGGGGTTATATTATTTTTATGTAGACCGGGTGGAATCTAAGACTTCTAATACTAACCCAAATTACAAAATTCTTAACCTTAGGTATCTTTATTCTAATCCTGGTGCAATTAAGCACATGACTTTCGACAGTAACTTTCAGTTTTCCAACAAATTCGCTAAAATGGAATTTGAATTTGATATCAGAAGATTACTTCCAAATGGAAGCCAAATAACTGCTAGGTTTTTTATTGGAAAATTTTTAAAACATAACAACAGACAAACTAACTTCTTTGATTTTAATCTGAACCGTCCTCAAGATTATTTATTTAAGTATAATTATTTTGGAAGATCAGAGGATAAAGGGATTTACAGTCAGCAGATTGTAATGGCTGAGGGAGGGTTTAAATCAATCCACCCTAAAAGCACAGCAAATGATTATTTATTGTCAGCAAATATAACATTGGGAATATGGAAGTGGATTGAATCTTATTTTGACATTGGTTCACTTAAAAATACAGGAGAAAATATATCTACATTTTTTGGATCTGGTATTCGTTTTAATATAATACCAGACTATCTTGAAATATATTTTCCGATACTTAGCTCAAATGGTTGGGAAATTGATAGGAATGAATATTCAAAGAAAATTAGATTTGTGTTAACAATGAATACAAAACAGTTTTTAGGTTTATTTTCAAGAAGATGGTTTTAAAATTGAGAATTTAAAATTTGGTCTGATTTTCAACTTATTAAAAGACTCAAAATTGTATTTTTATATTATAATATGAATTATAAAAATCAAGAAGAAACAGTTGTTTTTAGCTTTGAGGACTACAAAAAAAAGGTGCTTAAAGATTATTATACTATTGTTCTTAGTAGAGAAACGAGTGTTCTTGGGCGAAGAGAAGTTTTAAGCGGAAAAGGCAAATTTGGAATCTTTGGAGACGGTAAAGAACTTCCTCAAATTGCTATGAATCATTTCTTTGAAAATGGGGATTTTAGATCTGGATATTATAGAGATCAAACTTTTTTGATGGCACAAGGATTTTTAACCCCTGAGGATCACTTTGCTGCTCTTTATGCACATCCAGATGAAAAATACGAACCAATGTCTGCTGGAAGACAAATGGTGGGACATTTTTCTAATAAACTAATTGATGAAAATGGAAATTGGCTGGATCAAACCAAACAAAAGAATCACATTTCTGACGTTTCATCAATTGGTGCTCAAATGCCTAGACTTGTCGGCCTTGCGCAAGCCTCTAAAATTTACAGAAAATTAAAAATTTCAGGATCAGAAAAGTTTTCCAAAAATGGTAATGAAATTGCCTGGGGAACAATTGGTAATGCTGGCACAAGTGAAGGACTATTCTTTGAGGCTATAAATGCAATTGGAGTACTTCAAATTCCAGTTGTTATGAGTATATGGGATGACGGTTATGGTATTTCCGTTAAAAACGAACAACAAACGACTAAACAAAGTATTTCAAAAGCCTTATCTGGATTTAATAAGGAAGAAAATAGTAATGGTCTAGAAATAATGACTGTAAAAGGTTGGGATTACCCAGCATTGATTAAAACTTACTCATATGCAGCAAAGCTCGCCAGAGAAAATCATATTCCTGTTTTAGTTCATGTCACTGAGCTAACTCAGCCTTTAGGTCACTCCACATCTGGCTCCCATGAACGTTATAAATCAAAAGAAAGGCTTGAATGGGAAAAGGAAAATGATTGCAACAAAAGAATGCGAGAGTGGATACTCTCAAACGGATTTTCAATTGAGAAAGATCTCATTGAAATTGAAAAGAAAATAAAAGAGGAGGTTAAGGAAGCTAGAAGATCAGCTTGGAGAAATTATCAAAAACCTATTCTTAAACTTAAGCATGAACTAAATATATTTTTAGAGGAATTTATTTTAAATACCAATAAAGATGTTGCTTTAAAAATTATTCATAAAGAACTTAATGAAAAAACTGATTTGTTTTACCATGATGTTCTGACTAGCGCGAAGAAAACTCGTAACATTTTAATTCGTAAAGGCTCTATTAAAGTTGAAAATTTTAAGGATTGGATTAAGAAAACAAAAAACTTACTGCAAGAAAAGTTCTCCTCTAACCTATACAGCGAGGGTATAAATTCAATTGAGAGAGTGAAATCAATTCCTGTTCAATATTCAAAAGAGCCTAAAATGGTTGATGGGAGGATTATTCTTAGAGATAATTTTGATAAACTTATGGAAAGCGAAGATCGCCTGATCATATTTGGACAGGATAGTGGAAAAATAGGAGGAGTTAATCAAGGTTTAGAGGGTTTACAAAAGAAATATGGTAAAATTCGTGTTGCTGATTCAGGAATCCGGGAGGCAACTATCATTGGTCAAGGAATTGGAATGGCGCTTAGAGGTCTCAAGCCAATAGCCGAAATTCAGTACCTAGACTATATCCTATACTGTATTCAAATACTTAGTGACGATTTGGCAACATTAAGCTATAGAACAAAAGGAAGACAGCTTTCTCCTCTAATTGTTCGAACCAGGGGACATCGACTGGAGGGTATTTGGCACTCTGGATCACCAATGGCTGGAATCATTAATCTTACGAGAGGAATACATATTCTTGTCCCTAGAAACATGACTCAAGCCGCTGGATTCTACAATACTCTTTTAAAAGCCAATCAACCTGCAATCGTAATTGAATCACTTAATGGCTATAGAATCAAAGAAAAAATGCCATCTAACTTGGGGGTTTTTACTTTACCAATTGGTAAAGTCGATATTTTAAAAGTTGGACTTGATATCACCCTTGTTTCATACGGCTCTACCCTAAGAATTGTCGAAAAGGTTGCAAAAGATTTAGAAAATTTTGATATAAATGCTGAAGTCATTGATATACAATCATTAATACCTTTTGACCTTGATTGTGAAATAAGGGATAGTATTGAAAAGACCAACAGGTTAGTAATTATTGATGAGGATATGCCAGGGGGAGCATCTGCATTCATTTTACAACAACTCATGGACAAACAGAAAATATACCCTTACCTAGATAGTCAACCAAAACTTATTAATTCAAAGCCACATAGACCTGCTTACGGAGAAGATGGAGATTACTTCTCAAAACCATCTTACGATGATATTTTTGAAGAAGTATACAATATAATGCATGAGGTAATACCAAATAAATACCGAAAACTTTAATATTAAATTGTAAAAACTTTAACTAACAGTTCTTGAAGAATACCTCTGTGACTAATTGACTTTGCTCCTACTCCCTTACTTTTAAGGTCTGCCTCCATTGCTAAATTAATTGCTTTACTAGATTGTTTTAAATTAAAATGAAGACTAGCATTGTGATAGTCCCTCAAGAAAAATGGATTAATCCCTAAAATTTTTGCTGCGTTAGATTTATCTGAAATCCCATGATAAGTCAATAATCTTCTAAAAAAAGTATAAAAGCCAGAAATTGTAAGTATTAGAGGATGATTTTTCGGATTTTCAGACATATATTTTACTATTTGACAACATTTTTTGAAGTCGCGACTACCCAGGGCTCTATATAGTTCAAAATTGTTAAAATCTTTACTGAAGCCAACATACTCCTCAATTAAGTCAGGAGTAATATTCGTTAAATCCCCCATTGAAACTTTAAGCTTTTCAATTTGTTTTTCAATTTTATTTAAATCATTTCCCAATGCCTCACAAAGAAGTTGGAGTCCATGATTATCTGTATTAAGATCATAATCTTTTAGTTTTCCTAAAATCCATGGAGATAACTTATTATCATAAAGTGGATTACTCTCAAATATCACTCCAATTTTTTTGGCTGCTTTGTAAAGTCTTGTTCGTTTATCAATTTTTTTATATTTATAACAGATTACCAGAACTGTTTTTACCTGAGGGCTTAACAGATAATCTGCAATAATATCCATTGACTTATCAAGGTTTTGGGCTTCCCTGACAACAATCAAATTATGGGAGGATAACATCGGAAATCGTTTTGCAGTTTCTACAATATGAGTAGCATTAACATCTTTTCCATAGAATAATGAATAATCGAATGACCGAGACGAATTATCAATTAAATTATCAGTTATTTTAGATTCAATTTTGTCAATAAAATATGGTTCATCTCCGTGCAGTAAATAAAATGGAGAATATTCTTCATTTTCAATTGACGACATTATCTTTCTAAATTCACTCATCTTAAAAAAATATATGCAATTTTGTTATATGGAAAAACTTAATTTCCCAATGTTTAATTTACCTACTAAAAGTAAGGAAAATAAAAATTTTATTTTTGATAGTATTAGAAAAAAATGGCTTATTCTTACACCAGAAGAATGGGTTAGGCAACATTGCGTGCAGTACTTAATAAATAATAAAGGTTACCCCATAGGTTTAATTCAAGTAGAAAAGAAATTAAAAGTAAATCAAAGAGAAAAAAGATACGATATCGTATGCTTTAATCAAGGAGGAAAAATCAATCTTTTAGTAGAATGCAAAAGACCTGATGTTAAAATTACTCAAAGAACTTTTGATCAGATTTCACAATATAACTATGCACTAAAAAGCGATTTAATAATGATTACTAATGGACTTGAGCATTACTACTGTAGGATAAATTTTGAAGATAAAAAGTATGTTTTTTTAGATAAATTACCTCCTTTTAAATACCATTAAAATGAATTTAGCAATTGCAATTTTAAATTGGAATGGTAAAAAATTACTTCAGCGTTTTTTACCCTCAATAATAGAGAATAGCGAAAAGGTGGATATACATATTATAGATAATGCATCTACTGATGGATCACAGAAATACATTAAAAAGAATCATTCACAGATTAATTTGATTCAACTGAACAAAAATTATGGTTTTGCAGGTGGTTACAATCGTGGATTAGAAAAAATCAATGCTGAACTAGTTTGCTTGCTTAATAATGATGTTTTAGTAAAAAAAAATTGGCTTCCACCTATTATTAATCATTTTAAAAATAATCCAAAAACAGCTATAGCTCAACCACATATATTGGACTTAAACAATCCTGAATATTTTGAATATGCTGGCGCAGCAGGTGGTCATATAGATCGCCTGGGTTACCCCTATTGTAAAGGAAGAATTTTTAATAATCTTGAAAAAGACAATGGTCAGTATAATCAAGATAGTAAAGTTTTTTGGGCCAGTGGGGCCTGTTTTTTTGTTAGGAAGAAGAGCTTTAAATATCTAGGTGGTTTTGATGAAGATTTTTTTGCGCACATGGAGGAAATTGATCTTTGTTGGAGAGCATTTAATCAAAATCTAGAAGTTTATTCATTATTTAAAAGTAAAGTTTATCACTTGGGTGGAGGATCATTGAGTGTTTCTCCGCAAAAAACTTATTTGAACTTTCGAAATAATTTATTCCTATTATTAAAAAACCTTCCAGAAAAAAGATTTCTTAGAATAACTGAGAGAATTGCCTGGGATGGAATTGCTATTATTTTTTTTGTATTGAAGCTTGAATTAAAGAATGCATTTGCTGTTCTTTCAGCTCATTATAATTTCTTTATAAATATTCGAAAGATGAAGTTAAAAAAAAATATAAGTCAAGAAAAAAAGGATTATTATCAAGTCAAATCTCTAATATTAAGATATTTATGTTCTAAAAACTAGAAAATCTTCTCTGTTTAAAGGTCATTTTTCGGTTTTTATATTATTTTTACGCAAGTAAAAAAAAACATCAAAACTAAATTATGAAAAAGTATATTGCATTAGCTACATTAACAGGTGTTTTGCTCTCATCATGTGTGTCTCAGCAAAAATTTGCAGACCTAGAAACACTTCAGCAAAACACTAAGAGTTTACTTGATAGCGCAACAATTAAATTAAACTCTTGTAATGAAGAAAAAGAAGCTGTGGAAGCACGTTTATCTACATTACGAGAAAGAGTTAGTTTTCTTCAAGCAAACAATCAAGATCTCATTAACAACATAGGTAATCTTACTACCCTATCTCAAAAAGGAGCTGAAAATTTGGAGAAGTCCCTTGAAAGTATGAAAGAAAAAGACGTCAAAATTCAAAGAATGCAGGATGCAGTCACTAAAAAGGATTCAGTGACATTGGCATTAGTTACCAGCTTAAAGGGTGTTTTAGGTAATATGAGTGACGACGACATTGAAATAAATGTCGAAAAGGGAGTTGTATATGTATCGATTTCTGATAAACTTTTGTTCAGAAGTGGGAGTTATTCAGTAACTCGAAAAGCCAAAGAGGTGCTCGGTAAAGTTGCTAAGGTTGTAAATGATAAGCCTGAATTGGAATTTATGGTTGAAGGTCATACTGATAATGTTCCGATTAAAATAGAGGGAATTGAGGACAATTGGGACTTGAGTGTTAAACGTTCTGTTTCAGTTATCAGAATTCTGCAAAAAGACTTTGGAGTAAATCCAGAGCGAATGACTGCTGCTGGAAAAAGTTTTTATATGCCTTTAACTGACAACAATACTGCGGCTGGAAGAGCTAAAAATAGAAGAACTAGAATTGTTGTACTTCCAAAGCTTGATCAATTTTATGATCTTATCCAACAAGGAATGGATCAGGCCTCGAATTAAAAATAAAAAAAAACACGCTAAATTTAGCGTGTTTTTTTTATAAAATATTTAAAGATCCCTTTCCTTTTCTAATCACTACAGGTTCTTTTTTGCATAGGTCAATAACCGTAGAAGGTATATTTCCTCCAAAACCATCATCCATCATTAGATCAATATTTTTACCCCAACGCTCAAAAATTACTGCTGGATCTGTAGTGTAATCAATTATTTTATCAGTATCATGAAGGGATGTAGTAATAAGAGGTACTGTTAATAAACCTAATAGCTCGTTAAGAATAGGATGATCTGAAATACGAATACCGATTGATTTTCTTTTTTGAAATGGCTTAGGTAATTTTAGGGTTGGAAGGATAAATGTATAGGGGCCAGGCAAACCACGTTTAAGTAATTTAAAGGTTGGATTATCAATTGGCCGAACATAATTAGAAAGTAAATCGAAATTTTTAACGAAAAATGCAAACTGCGCCTTTTCTAAATTAAGACCTTTTAAATCAGCAAGTCTTTTTAAGGTCTTTTGTTTATTTATTAAACAACCTAATGCATATACAGTATCAGTAGGATAAATAATCAACCCTCCTTTTTCAAGAAGCTCAGCAGCTTCATTAATTTTTTTTTGATTAGGGTTTGAATTAAAAAACTTGAAAACTTTAGCCATTGCCTTTAATCTTTAACTTTGCAAAACGAAGTAATAATTTTTTTTCCCCGCCAATATCAAAATTAATAGTTGCTCTCCTATCATTTCCTAAACCATCTATCTTTAATACCTTTCCATATCCAAATCTTTTGTGCTCAACATTCATTCCTTCTTCAAGATCACGAATCGCTTGATCAATTGAGGCTACTGGTATATTCTGATTAGACTTTATTTCTTTAAGTTTTCCCAGTTGTTTTTGACTTGGTATGGTATTGATCTTGGTATCAACTTTTAAAGTTGAACTTTTAGATTTTAAATTATTAGTCTCGTTGAAAATTCCAGTGTCAATAAGAGGCTTGAAGACATAGCTTTCCTTAGGAATTAGAAAATCTAAATATTTATCATCTATTTCTTCAATAAAACGACTAGGTTCAGCATCGACTAATTTTCCCCAACGGTATCTACAAGATGCGTAAGTTATGATTGCTTTTTCTTCCGCACGAGTAAGGGCAACATAAAATAGGCGCCTTTCTTCCTCAAGTTCGTTTCGAGTATTCATACTTAAAGCCGAAGGGAATAGGTCTTCCTCCAATCCAACGATATAGACAACAGGAAACTCCAATCCTTTAGACAAATGAACAGTCATCAAGTATACTCGATCAATATCATCTTTTTTCTCATTATCAAAGTCAGTAGCCAAAGCAATATCCTCTAAAAACTCTGTTAAACTTCCAGTAGTATCGGCTATTTCACTTTGACCATCAACAAAATCCCGAATACCATTGAGCAACTCCTCTACATTTTCTACTTTAGATATACCCTCAGGTGTACCATCTTTTTTCAACTCCAAAACCAATCCTGTTTTTTTTGCAATTAAATCTGCTATTTCAAAAGCATTACATTTCTGACTTTCAATCTGAAGACTTAGAAGAAAATTCGAAAAATTATTTAATTTATTAATTGTTCCGATATTTAGGGATAAATTCAGTTTTTCAGCATTTTTTAGAGTTTCAAATAAAGACATATTATTATTTTTAGCACCTATGATAAGCTTGTCTAGTGTAGATTGTCCTATTCCTCTAGAAGGATAATTTATTATGCGCTTAAGACTTTCCTCGTCATTAGGATTAATCATTAATCTTAAATAAGCTAATAAATCCTTGATTTCCTTTCTCTGGTAAAAAGACATACCACCATATACTCGGTAAGGTATATCTCGCTTTCTCAAAGCATCCTCCATTGCTCTAGACTGGGCATTGGTTCTGTAAAGAATGGCAAAGTCTTTATTTTGTCTTTGTTCATGCATTTTAATTTCAAATATACTTGCAGCTACTTCCCTACCCTCATCTGCATCAGTTGAACAGCGGTTTACCTTTATTTTACAACCTTCATTGTTTGAGGTCCAAACTTCTTTATCTATCTTATTTTTATTGTGATTAATAATTGAATTGGCTGCACCAACAATGTTTTTTGTGGAACGATAGTTTTGCTCCAAACGGTAAAGTTTTACATTTTCATAGTCTTTTTGAAAATTGAGTATATTATTGATATTTGCTCCACGAAATCCATAAATACTTTGTGCATCATCGCCAACTACACAAATATTTTGAAACTTATCAGAAAGAGCTCGAATAATTAGATATTGGGAATGGTTAGTATCTTGGTATTCATCAACTAACAAATATTTAAAACGATCTTGATATTTTGCTAAAACCTGGGGATGGGTATTTAGAAGTTCATTAGTTTTGAGTAATAAATCGTCAAAGTCCATGGCTCCTGCCTTAAAACAACGATTGACATATTCCCTGTATATTTCGCCTATTTTTGGACGTCTAGACATAGAATCTGCTTCTTGAAGATCTGGATTATTAAAATATGCTTTAACAGTGATAAGACTATTTTTAAAGCTTGATATACGATTACGAATTTGTTTATATTTATAAATATCCTTATCAAAATTCATCTCCTTAATTATTGAAGCTATTAACCTCCCACTATCTTGAGTATCATAAATAGTGAAATCCTTTGGAAAACCTAGTTTATCTGCCTCTTGCCTCAATATTCGAGCAAAAACAGAGTGAAAAGTACCCATCCAAAGATTTTTTTCCTCCCCCTCACCAACTATTTCAGCAATCCTAGCCTTCATTTCTCTAGCTGCTTTATTTGTAAAGGTTAGTGCTAAAATGGAAAAACTGTCAACTCCATTAAAAAGTAAATTTGCAATCCTATAAGTTAAAACCCTTGTTTTTCCTGCCCCTGCTCCAGCAATTACCATCAAAGGTCCATCACGATGAAAAACAGGTCCTCGTTGTGCCTCGTTAAGTTCAGATAAAAATGATTGACTAGGCATAAATTATATTTTAAAATTAAAGTAATAATTAATTAAAAAATCTTAAAACTATTTATACTTATAAACACCTTGAATTAATAAAAATTACATTATGATAGATATTAATTATTCAAAATTGGAAGAAGTTTTAAACAATCCAATTAATTGTTTTTTTAAATCAATTATTTTCGTTTCAATATGGAATTTTTACAAACTCCAATCGAATATTTAAAAGGTGTCGGTCCCAACCGCGCAAATATCCTAAAACAAGAATTAAAAATTTTCTGCTTTCAGGATCTATTGCATTTTTTCCCAAATCGTTATATAGACAGATCTAAATTTTACAAAATCAATGAATTACCACAAAATAATTCTGAAGTACAACTCAAAGGTAAAATTATTAGTATCAGAACTCTAACACAAAAGAATGGTAAACGGTTGATAGCAATCTTCTCCGATGGAAAGGAACAAATGGAATTAATTTGGTTTCGTGGACATCAATGGATTAGGAAAAGTTTACAACTTAATGTTTCTTATGTTATTTTTGGTAGGCTAAACTGGTATAACAATAAGCCAAGTATTCCGCACCCTGAGATGGAAACAGAGGATAATTTCAAAAAAGGGTTTTCTAGATCACTTCAAGCAGTTTATCCAAGCTCAGAGAAACTCATTACCAAAGGAATTTCTCAAAGGATAACCTCAAAAATGATTTCCGAACTATTAAATTCCATAAAAACTCCTTTTTTTGAAACTCTTCCTCACAGTATTATTAGTAAATATAAATTTTTGAACAAAAACGAATCATTAATTAATATTCATTTTCCAAAAAATCAAGAAAAACTTACAATTGCGTTAAATAGACTTAAATATGAGGAACTCTTTTTTATGCAACTACAATTATTGATCAAAAATCTACAGCATAAAAAAAAAATAAAAGGGTATACATTTAAAAAAGTAGGGAACCTGTTCAACACTTTTTTTAAAGAAAAAATTCCTTTTGATTTAACAAGCGCACAAAAGAAAGTAATTAAACAAATTCGAAAGGACTTAGGAAGCGGCCGCCAAATGAATAGGCTTCTTCAAGGAGATGTTGGTTCAGGAAAAACTATTGTTGCACTTATGATAGCACTTATAGCTGCAGACAATGGTTTTCAATCATGTTTGATGGCGCCAACCGAAATTCTAGCCAAACAACACTTCCAATCTATTTCTGATATTACAGAAACTCTTAAAGTATCAATTGCCCTATTAACTGGCAGTTCAACTAAATTGGAGCGGAAAGAAATTGCTAAAAAATTAGAATCTGGAAAAATTGATATTTTAATTGGAACACATGCAATAATTCAAGATGCAGTTAAATTTAATAACCTCGGACTTGCAGTTGTAGATGAACAACATCGTTTTGGAGTGGCTCAAAGAGCTAAACTTTGGGAAAAAAATACTCTACCTCCACATGTATTGGTTATGACTGCTACACCTATCCCTAGAACACTCGCGATGAGTTTATATGGTGATCTTGATATTTCAATAATTGATGAGCTTCCTCCTGGTCGAAAAAAAATTAAAACCATGCACTTTAATGACAAGAAACGACTGAGAGTATTCAATTTTATTAGTGGTGAAATAAAGAAAGGAAGACAAGTATATATAGTTTACCCTCTTATTAAGGAATCAGAAAAAATGGACTACAAAGATTTGATGGATGGTTATGAGAGTATCTCCAGAGCTTTTCCTAAACCAAAATATCAAATAAGTATTGTACATGGAAAAATGAAAACAAAGGACAAAGACTTTGAAATGGATAGATTTGTAAATAAACAAACTCAGATCATGGTCGCTACAACAGTTATTGAGGTTGGAGTTAATGTACCAAATGCATCTGCCATGATTATTGAGAGTGCTGAGCGCTTTGGCTTATCTCAGCTACATCAACTTCGTGGACGGGTTGGAAGAGGAAATGAACAAAGTTTTTGTGTTCTGATGAGCAGTAATCAATTAAGTTCAGATGCAAAAACTCGCCTAGAAACGATGACTAAAAGCAATGATGGCTTTGAAATTGCAGAAGTTGATTTGAAACTCAGAGGACCCGGCGATTTAATGGGTACACAGCAAAGTGGAATTTTACAATTGAAAATAGCTGATATTATTAAGGATAATCAATGGCTCAAATTTGCCAGAAATGATGCATACGAGCTTTTGCGTATAGATCCAAAACTAAAGACTACTGAGAATATATCATTGCGACAAACTCTCGCAAAAATGAAAGTTTATAAAAATATTTGGAATTACATAAGTTGAAAATAATCGTTAATCATAGATTATTATCTTTACGCTCAAATTGAAAAGCTCATGTACTGCAAATGAAAGTAGCTTATAACTGGATAAAACAATTTCTAAAAATTGACCTCAACTACAAAGATGTGTCAGAAATGCTCACTGAACTTGGACTAGAAGTTGAGGGTGTGTCTCAGTTTGAATCCGTAAAAGGTAATTTAGAAGGAGTTTTCGTAGGCGAAGTTTTAAAATGTATTAAGCATCCTAATGCTGACCGTCTTAAAGTAACTGAAGTTGATTTGGGTAGTGAAAAACTAAAAATTGTTTGCGGTGCTCCCAATGTTTCAAAAGGACAGAAAGTTCCTGTGGCAAAAGTTGGAACTATATTATATAATAAAGAAGGTGATCCTTTTCAAATCAAAAAAAGTAAAATTAGGGGAGAGGAAAGTTTTGGAATGATTTGCTCTAGAGAAGAATTAGGTTTTGGAGTTTTAGAGGACGGAATAATGGTTTTAGATAAAGTTTTAAAAAATGGGACCCCATGCAATAAAGTCTTAGATGTATTCTCAGATCAAGTTTTTGAAATTGGATTAACCCCTAATCGAACAGATTCTATGAGTCATATGGGTGTAGCTAGGGACCTGAAAGCACTTTGTCAGTTCAAAGGAATTCCCTTTAAATGGTCAATTCCTCGAGTTGAAAAACTAAAAATTAAAAAGTCTGCCGATTCATTTTCTGTTGTTGTAAAAGAACCCGAAAAATGTCCCAGATATTTAGGATTAATTATTAACGATATTGCTATTGCTCCTTCACCAGTTTGGTTACAAAGTAGGTTGAAGTCAATAGGACTTAGCCCAATAAACAATGTAATAGATATAACTAATTTCGTCCTACATGATCTTGGGC
>CEWG01093910.1_pt1 | contig 34370 bp, 19 predicted proteins | sample 361411 | NCBI WGS metagenome assembly CEWG01 (sample SAMEA2622173, study PRJEB7988) | marine metagenome | biome: marine biome (ENVO:00000447); feature: surface water layer (ENVO:00002042); material: "saline water (ENVO:00002010), including plankton (ENVO:xxxxxxxx)" | depth 5 m | reverse complement strand
ATTCCACCGACAATCCAAGAACTTCCTCCACTTGATGGCGAAATCGAATTACCACCGCTACCAGCGCTTCCGCCTCTCGGAGATGGCGGTCTTCCGCCTCTAGGTAATCTGCCGCCTATTGCAGGTATTCCTACCCCTCAAAGAGAAGTGAGTTGTTCAGAATGTTCTGCTAAATTCACTATCAAGGATATGATGCTGAGAAAGGTTAACTGCCCTATTTGTTCATCAGTAGTTAATCTGTAGGTAATCATATGTGTGGAATTTTCGCTTACATGGGCCAAAAAATGGCGATGCCCATTCTGGTTGAAGGCTTGAAAAGATTGGAATACAGAGGTTATGATTCTGCTGGAATCGCAGTTAAAACAGAATCATTCACGGTATTCAAAAAAGTAGGTAAGGTTGCCGAATTACAATCGATATTGCCTTCTAAACTAGAAGGGAGCGTTGGCATCGCACACACTCGATGGGCTACTCATGGGGGTGTATCTGACGAAAATGCTCACCCGCATGCATCGGTTTCTGGCGATGTCATAATTGTCCATAATGGGATTATTGAAAACTCAAGGACGCTGAGGAAATTATTGCAAAAAAAGGGCATTCAACTCAACAGTGAAACTGACTCTGAAACGATTGCTCACATTCTGGACTATGAATTAAAGCGAGATGATAATCCGACCGAAGCCATGCATAGAACCCTCTCCAAATTACACGGAACGTGGGGTATTTGTGCACTTTTCTTAAACCATGATTTAATGGTCTGTGCAAGAAATGGTTCACCATTAATCATTGGTAAGGGTGAAAATGAAATGTTCATCTCCAGTGACCCCCATGCACTCACAACACATACTCAGAGTGTGGTTTTTTTGGAAGACGGTGATATTGCTACAATCACGAGTGATTCAATTTCGATGAGTTCAACTTCTGGTGGCAACAGAGAAGCAAATATTACTGTTTTAGAAGACGAGTGGGGTGAAGCAGAGTTAGGTGATTTCCCACACTTTATGCTTAAGGAAATTTTTGAGCAACCAGAGGCCCTAAGGCATTGCATTAATGGAAGACTAGACAGAGTAAGAGGGAATGGTAGATTAGGTGGTTTGAAATTATCACCACTCGAACTCTCCAAACTTCCACATGTAAGGTTACTCGGTTGTGGTACTGCAATGCATGCAGCAGAAATAGGCCAAATCCTAATTGAATCATTGGCTAGAGTTCCTGCCGTAGCCCATATTTCAAGCGAATTTCGAACCAACGATCCTGTTATCGACCCATTAGCGCTTCATTTTGCGGTGTCCCAGTCAGGTGAAACTGCTGATACTCTTTCCGCCGTTAAAGAAATCCAACTAAAGGGTGGTCAAGTTCATGGTATTGTCAATGTGGTCGGTTCTACTATTGCTCGACAATGTGGTCAAGGAGTGTACATTCACTCTGGACCTGAACAAGCAGTTGCATCTACTAAGGCGTTTTCAAACATGGTAGCTGCGTTATCGATGTTTGCACTGCAAGTTGGACGTTCAAGGTCAATAAGTAAAGAACGGGGACAAAACCTAATCCAAAGTTTGCAACAAATACCACATTTAATCGAAGAGTACCTCGAAAACCAAGGACCAATAATGGAGGCAGTTAATGCGGTTAAGAATGCAAAAAGCGTCTTGTTCTTGGGGCGAGGACTTTCTGCCCCAGTGGCAAAAGAAGGCGCATTAAAACTAATGGAAGTTGCCTACATTCCCTGTTTAGCATATCCGGCAGGTGAAATGAAACATGGACCAATTGCTCTTCTTGAAGAGGGAAGTCCAGTTATTTTCATAGCGCCAAATGACCACGTTAAACAAAAAACAGTTTCGGCAATCCATGAGTGTAGAGCCCGAGGTGCTAAAATAATTTTAATTCATGAAAAAGGTGACACCATTGCAGAAGAAGGCGATATTAATATCGAAATACCGAAGGTTCATTCAGACTTATCACCTATTCTAACTGTAGTTCCCTTGCAACTAATTGCTTATCATGCAGCTTTGGAATTAGGTTGTGATGTTGACAGGCCAAGAAACCTAGCAAAGTCCGTTACTGTAGAGTGATTACAGTGTGGTAAAACGTTGTTCTTCTGGCTTCCAAGTGAAAGGCTTGTAGCCCAGCATGTGATTTGTATGACGCATTTTTATGATGCTCAATTTTCTTTTGACCTCGTCACCGTTTCTATCCATGACTAAATGAACAACTCCGTCAGACAGGTAATCTTCTATTCCGTATTCACCAAACTGCTTGTGGTCTTCACCGGTCATTTCACAGATAAAGAAGGAAGTGAGTTCTAGTCTCCTTACCGCTTCAAAAAGACGGAAGATTTCATCCCGAGGATTTTCCATCTTTGTCAGAGTGAAAAATGCACCTAAGGAATCAAAAACGAGTAATTCAAAACCAATAGACTGACGATATGACGTTAATTGTTTGATCAATTGTCCCATCCAGTCTACCCTATTGCTCATTCCTTGCTCATCGAGTTGCACTCTTAAGTCAACTAAATCAATAATGGCGATTCTATTACGAACTCTAGGGTCGTCAACATTCATACCCATGTTGCTCATGTGTGCGCGCAGCGAATCCTTACCTTGTTCGAGGGTGACATAAATTCCGCTGGTTTCTCCATAAAGTACAGCGTTGTATAACATTGAGAACGTCAAACTTGATTTCATTGCCCCTGATGCTCCGGCAACTAGGCATATATGGCCTTGGGGAATTCCACCCTGCATATTTTCGTCTAAGCCTTCAATGTGGGTAGGTATTCTTTGGATGCCACTCATGCTGCCACCGAACATTCCAAAACAATCTATCACTTGAATATGTCTCAATCATTGATATTGCAATTTTGCCAAAAGAAAGATAATGACTACTCTATGGCCAATCATGCTGAGAGTTTGGCTTGCATCCGGTTCAAGTCGTCGTCAACAGATGCTGGAAAATATTTTTCCAAACCTAGTTTGTCAAGCCTTAGACGGAGTTGACGAGAGCGCCGAAGAAGCTGAGGTTTCACAACAAGTATTCGAAATTGCCAATAAAAAGTCGGCTGCAATCAAAGAGAATACAGATTTCGACTTGATCATTGTTAGTGATACAATGTTAGCCGACCCAGATATTGATAACGTTTCAATCGGTAAACCAACTGATGAAGTTGACGCAGCAATGATGTTACATCGATTATCTGGTAGAAGGCACAGAGTTTGGAGTTCTACTGGCATATATTTTTCAGGACACTGGAAATTTTTTACCGATTGTGCGATTGTCGAAATTAAACAGTTATCTGATGAGGAATTGGTAGAATTAGTTCTGAACAAATCTTGGTCAGGAAAGGCCGGTGGATATGATTTAGCGGGAGATATGTCAAAGTATGCTAGACTTGTGGATGGTGATGAATCTACAGTGTTAGGAATCGCTGGGAGTGCAATGGAATTATTGAATCAAATAGCAATTGGTTCATGAGATATATTTTTCATACGACATCGGTATGCGGTGCCATGTATCCATGGAGAATAGCAAATCCCTAATTATTAATATAAAGATGTAGATTATCATCGATGCTAAAGAGATGCTTCTCATAAAGAAATACAACAGGTCTGATTGTTCTCCGACCAATTCAATTCTAAAACCAATCAACAATAGCGAGAGTATGCCAACTGAGTTTGCAACGAGAATTAACCAAAGTCCTGGACGGTTGTGTATTGATTTATGTAGATGGTCTTGGTGAAGAAAGATTCCACTCCCCCATGTCGACAGAACTGTACATGAAAACATGAATGCTACATAGGTAATGTTGGTAAATTTTGCAGAATCAAAATCTGGAATTAGAGCCATTACTCCGGTAACTAAGAAGAACCATTGTGCAGTTCCAATCAAACGGGAATGGGGTTTTTGTGATGCTCCGATTGCATTTTTGATAGTCTTAAACGGTCTAGTGGAAAAGAAACCCCACAGCAGCGGAGCTGCTAATGAGTAATTGAAAATCGTTTCACTCACATCGCCTCTAGCATGCCACATAGATGCAAAGGAATGGAATAATGCTAACCCCAAATAAATCCCAACTACGGGGCGGAAACTTCCAAAGTTTACCACTTCCCAGCCCAACCTTCTGTTAAAATGAGATAAAATAAGAGTCAGACAAATAGTTCCCATCATGACAAGAACATTAAATCCCAAACCAAATTCAAGAAGCCCGGTATGCTTCCTGAAAATCCAACACCCGAGTATGATAATGGCCGATACCGGAATAAGTATTGACGGAATAAGTCCAATATTTCCGCAATTAATATTTTCAGCCTTTGAATTTTGGTGAAGTTTCCAACTTGGCCAAGCAATGGTGAGTACCCCCCAGCAAAGTAATACTATTCCAATGGTTGACATTTCTAATAATAAATCTAAATCATTTGAGAAAATACCTGTCACAATCAATAGTTGTCCAAAAATGTTTATCCATAAGTAATGAGTTGAGTGAGTTTGGTTGTATGAGTCCAAGCCATGTGTGAGTGGGAATAAATCGATACATATTCCAACTATCATCGACATCAGCCACCCTAGCGAGATCATGGAGGTAAGGATGAAGGCAATTTCGACCCTAAAATCATCTTGTCGAAAAGAATAGTCAGATTCTGAATATGACAACCATGAAACAGCCATTAGGAATACTAGAACCATGACGGCTGAGGACATAAAATGAGAAATATAATTTCCAGTCATTTTTGAGAGAATCTCTTTACTACGATTCTCCGCCATAAACCACCTTAAACGGTACAGTTTTTAAGAAAATAGCCAGCATTTTTCACATTAAGGGGTTCAAACCAAGGTGGTTAGTACCTCTATCAACAATTACATCACAACCAGGAATCATCAATAGTTTATCTTCGGAATCTAGGGCGAAAACTTCTACACCTAACTCATCGCACATCATTTTCAATTCGCGCCGACAGGCATTTTGATGAGCATCCATGTGTACTAGGCTTCTAAGGTCAACAATTACAGTATCTCCAGACGAGATTCTTTTGCCAATTCCGCGGGTTGGGATACGTTTCATTTCATCGGGTGCAACATACCTTAGTGCACGGGATGGAAAAGAGCGTCTGGTTGATTTGTGAACTCCCAAATCATGAAATGGCTCGCCATCGGCAGAGACAGGTCCTTTCCAGCCGGGCGGTATAGGAACTAGAGTTGGGTGATTATTAGTGGGAAGGACCCCGGTATTAGTCGAATTAGATTGAACCTCTGGGACAGTTTCGACAATGCCTTCTTCAATTGGAATCAATGTTTGTTGGCTAGCGTCCTCTTGAGCCTTGGCCATTTTGGCTTTATTCGAATTTGGCTTTGATTTTTTACCGGGATTATTCGGCCCCTCTGGGTTTGGCAGTCCAAAAAATTGCCATAGATTTGCCATAATAGTTCACATCATAGGTCTAAATCATCGAGTAAATCAGTCAGATTTGAACTTGCAGATGGTGGTCTAGTATCTGTAATTGTTGGTTGTACTGGAGCCGCAGGCGCATTTTGAGCAGCAAGGTATTGGGCGCCGTAATGCTGCCATTGTTCCATAGTCCATCCTTGAGGCAGTCCAGTAGCAGGTATCGGCGGTACTTGTGTGGCTGCAGGTTGCACGGCAACAGGTTGCGTGGAAGGCTGGGTTGGTGCTGGGTTGTATGCTGCATACGGATCTTGAGCAGCCGGTTGTGCAGGTGCTGGATTATACGCAGCATATGGGTCTTGAGTAACCGTTTGAGCTGGAGCCGGATTATAGGCGGCATACGGGTCCTGAGCAGTTTGCTGCTGCCCGTAGGCATCATAACTTGGTTGTTGATATGTTTGAGTTGGAATCGGTTGACTAAATTGACTATTTTCGGTTCCAATGCCGAGATTCAAATCGGAGTATTTATCATCGCTTGATCTAGAGTTCCTGGTAAACAGTAGGAATACGGCAAGTCCAGCAACAATTAGCAAGAGGATGGCAATAACAAGAGTTCCAACACCTCCAACACTATCGGTTATAGATTCTAAGAAATTCTCTGATGGTCCTTTAGCAACGTTTAATTCGATTGTAGTAGACCTAGTTTCACCATCATCATCAGTTACAGTCAATGTTACAATCCACTTTCCTGCTGGTAAATCATCCATGAAAAATTCTGGCCCACACGAAGGTGCACAATCATTATCTCCAACGAATTCACCATCGAGATTTGAATCTATGTGATCACTATCCCAAACATAGACTAAACTCAGTTTATCACTATCAGAGTCATCAGAATTTATTCCAGACAGGGTGACATTATCACCTTCAGTTAGTGCTAGAACATCAGTTTCATTGGTTATTTTCGGTACAGGGGGTTTATTTCTAACTGGAATATTGAATGATGTCGAATCGGTATCTCCGTCATCATCGGTTACGATTGCATGAATTTCTTTGACACCCGCAAACTCCCATGATTTGTTTAACTCTACTCCTTCTTGGTCACAATCATTAGTCATATTACTATCACTATCAGAGTCAAGATTTGGGTCTAAATCCCAACACACAACTAGCGAATCTACATCCGAAGGAGTGTCCGAAACTTCAGCAGAAATAGTGAAAGTACGGTCTTCTTCAATCGATAATTGGTTACCAATGTCTACGATTGTTGGAGCCACATTCAAAACGTTGACAGTTCCGATTCTAGTTTGGGATTGTGAATTATCATCATCTCGTGCAACCACTGAGATATTATGCAATCCAGATGTTGACCATGAAACAGCAGCCGTTGAGGAAGGCCCGAAGGTTGAAATTGATGAACCAAAACTCTCCCCATCTTGAACGAAGTCAGAGTATTCCGAGGAGTTCCATTCGATAATCAAGTTATCTTTGTCAAGTGGAGTATCATCTGCAACAGTTCTAAGCAATACCATTTGGTCTTCAAATAAATTCCAATGACCCATAGCATCTGTCGATTGATTCTGCCCACCATACCACAATTCAGGTTGAGCAATTGTTGGTGCTACATTCAAAACTTGAATGGTGGTTGAAACAATGGTCGTCTCGCCATCATCATCTTCTGCAACCGCAATTACATCCAGTGGTCCTTCTTGATTAACTAGGAAAGTACAGGTTGGTTGAGTTGTACCTTCTTGGCAGTTTAGATCTGGCCAAGTAATTGTTACTTGCTGACCAGAAGGTGAAATTGAGTCAATATCTCCGCTATCAGTCGCGTCAGCAGTAACAAAACTATCGACTCCAATACTGGTAATCGGGTTGGCTAAACTATCAATAACTGAAAGATTCAGGTACGGAGCGCGATTCAAAACCTCCGCAGTTAAATCTAGAGTTGCGGTATCTAATTCATCATCTGTGACAGTTAATGTTACACTCCAAATTCCGCCGTCGCTCCAGTTAAATTCTGTCCAACAGTCTTCCGAGTCGATGTTATCAATCAATCCGGGTTTCCTTTCTATTGCGAAACGGCATTCAACTTCGCCACCATCAATGTCGAAACTTGTGCTAGCGTCCAGTGTTACATTTTCAAAGGTGTATACTCCATCAGTAACGGTAGCCTGTGCAGTCGGTACCCTCCCAACAAAGATCTCAACATTGGCAAAATTATTACTTCTATTTCCGTCTTCGGTTACCGTTTCATCAGGATCTACTAAGATGGACATATTTTGTATTCCTATTTGAGCACTTGCCGGTACTGTCCAGTTCACTACAACACGTGCCTCACCATACGATGGTATAGGAGGTACAGGTTCTCTAATTGGTGTGCCATCTGGGGTTGTGACTTCTACCTCGGTACCTGGAGAACTTAGTAAGCCTCGGTTTTGAGTTGGGATAGAAAATGAGAGCAAGTCACCCGGAAGCGCATTATAGCCGATTGACTTGGTCAAAATTTGTGAATTTCCATCGCGCACCCTGGTTACAATTATCGCATCAGCTTGCGCGATTAAATCGACTGCGGTTAAAGATAAATCGATAACTATGGTCGCAGCCCCAACAATTTCTTTGGCGGGGTCCCAGACAATTAGTCCGTTACTGGAATAATCATCGCTCGAGTTGGTAGTGTCGCGTACATTGGAAGAGTTCAATATTTCAGTGGCTTGTCCGTTAGAATCAGTGGTTGGGTTGAGTAAGGTTCCAGCCATTTCATATCTTAACTGAAGGTTGGTATTGGTTTGTGGATTGTTTTGTAAGCCCCCATAATCGATAAAAATGGTCTGCTCAGCATCAGGCAATGTTGCAATGCTCTGTAGTCCAATTTCAATTTCTAAATCTCGTGTACCAGGGGAAGAGCCAGAATTCACTCCACTGGACTGCGTAGGTTCATAACTTTTCAACAACCAATCGATGGTAAATCCAGCCGCATTACTAACTCTCATCCACGAATTATATCTTACCGCAGGGCAATACCAATTGAAACCTTGACTGACTCCGGTGGCATTCCATTCATTGACTTTGTAAGAATCATCACATCCTGAGTATTTGATATTGACTCCATCTTCTGTAGGTACCCCGTTAGAGGTGATTTGCCAACTATTATTTTCATATCCAACGGTATCAAATTCGGATGGATCAAAGTAGTCAGAATCACCGGTTACAACGGTACTTGCAATGAATCCCATGTACCACTGATCTCCAGTACGCATCGGGAAATCATACTTTTCTTTTGCAGGAGAGTAAGAAGTATCGAAAGAAATTGTAGCAATATCTAGTGCCAAAAATCCGATATTAAACGGTGCAAAAGAGACATCTAGAGTAAACTCGCTATTTATTACTCCTAAATCGCGGACACGAACCAAGTCTTCGCCACTATATCCAATCTCCAATCTACCTGAAGTTCCTTCGAGAGTTGCCCCACTATTACCCGAGGTAAAATCACCACTTACGTCCATTTTGTAAGCCAAGGTTTGAACTCCGTCTACGGTAATGAATAAGATATCGACTACTTCATAGACAGTATCTCCCGTGAGTGTGTTTAGTGATGCAGAAACATTTGCTTGTTGAATCAGTTGCTGTACATCGAACAGAGTTTCATACGTGTATTTATCACCAATCCTCCATGTAGGTACGTCGGGCCAGCCGTTTAGGGTACCACTGCTCTGGACATCTGCCTCTGGTAATTCATCCTCATCGGAATCTAACATTGCCATCCAAGGGGTTGACAGTAGTAATGAGATTAGAATCAAAGCCAAACTACGTTGTTTAAGCATGGCTCTGCGATGGTGTTCTCCTACTTGAGAGCCTCGCATTAATGTAAGAAAAACGGTTATTGACTCTTCAGCCATTCATGGCCATAATATTGCCATTGTTCCATTGTCCATCCATCGGGCAATCCGGATTCCGGTAGAGGTGGTCCTTGAAGCAGTTCATCAATTGACAAATCCACCGACTTTTGGGAGTTGGGCGCAATTTCCATCGCTTGGTCAAATACGAAACCAGGTGGTGGAGAAGCAGGTTTTTTCTTCTGTGCTTGTTCGAACTGGGTTTCAGTTCCAAAGTCATCCTCAAAGCCGTCTCTTTGCCAACTTTTTTGTTCGTTAGATGAATTTCTGCGTTTGGCGACAAGAACGAGTAACAGGATAATGATAATGATTAAACCAACTTGGGCCAGTGGGTTAGAATCCTCACCGGCGAGTAGTGAACTAACTTCTTCGAGAGTATTACGATCTGGGGGTGCAACTTGAATAGTTAACTTCGCCATTCCAGGCTTTTCAGGGTCTTCATCCCAAGCCATGGCCTTTACTGTAATATCTCCGTCCTGCTTGAAAATATACTCAACTCTGCTTCCAATCAAATCGGCATCATTATCCTTGACACCGTCTCCGTTGCTATCTACTGTGATGTCAATGTCCCATGCGATGGTTAAGTCATCGATGTCGTTCAGTGAGTCAATAGTTCCTCTGGCATCTAAGACGCAGATTTCATATGCAACGCAGGAAGTTTGTTTCATTCTAACCAAGGGTGGTATGTTAATGACTTCGATTGTTAACACTTCGCTTGAGGTCGCACCATCATCATCAGTTACGTGGTAAACGATTGTGTGTGAGCCACTTCGATTCCATGAGTAAGAGAACTCATCACCGATAATGTCACAGTCATCACTGGCACCTCCTGTGGAGTCACTGTCTATTCCAGGGTCGACATCCCAACATTTTGTTAGAGTGGGTATGTCACTGATAGTATCGGTTGAGTTGCCAATAATTGTTATGGGTTCCCCCTCAGCGAGCGGTAGGAATGAATCTAACGGTTGTATTACTGGAGGCACATTTCTAATGTTAACCCAGCGTTCGTTGGTATTGCTGGTAGCGCCGTCTGAGTCGGTAACATCCAACCTAATGGTGTGAAGTCCTGAGGTTTGCCAACTCATTTCGAACTGAGTAACCCTCCCTTCAAGGAAATAAATCAGTGAACCTTGTTGGTCATCAGGCCACCATGTGTGTGATAATGTTTCAATATCATCAATTGAATCTTCGGCTTGCCCTTTGACCAATACCACTTGGTCTTCATCTAATTGCCAAATCTTTTGCTCATCGCTCGGTATCGTTCCTGAATCATTATACAGATTTATGATAGTACTATGAGGTGCTATATTTGTGAACTTAATATCGATTGTTGCAGTTGTGGAGGTACTGTCATCATCGGTTCCAATTGCGGTAAATGTGTGCCAACCTTCGGTAGGGGCGGTAGTAGTACATACGCGAGTGTAGTAACCTTCTTGGCATTGAGCAGTAGGCCAAAAGACATCAACAACACCAGGCCAGACATCTTCAGAATCAGAATCATTAGCAAATGCATACAAGGTGATAGGATGTTCTACTCGAGCCTCGCTTCTCAGGCTTTGGAGTTCTAATTTAGGTGCACGGTTTGCAATTTCAGCATAGAGTGTAACCTGAGTTTCATCTCTTTCTTCATCGGTGATTGTAATTAAAATTGGATAAGAACCGTCATCGGTCCAAGTCCAGTTAGTCATACAACTTTCTGAAAGAACCTTTTCCCATGCCCAAGTTCTAGTACCATCATCATATGGAATTTCAAATAAACAGGTAACGTTGCCGCCATCCTCATCAAAACTTGAACTGGCGTTGATGAAAACTTCTTCCAGCGTTTTTGCTTGAGCATCTACAATTACAGGAGTCGGTAATCTTCCAACAAATAGTCCAATAATGGCATAATCATTGTCACTATTTACATCTGCACTATTGATTTCATTTGGGTCTGCTTCCCAGGAAATTGGAACTATTCCGATCGCTTGTGATTCCGGAACCGTCCATGTAAAATTGGTCTTGAATGTCTGATAGGTTCCTAATGTTGGCATAGGTATGTCGAAACTCTGTCCAACTGGAGGATAAATTCGTAAATCCGTAGCTTGACTCGCAGTAATTCCTTTGTTCTGAATTGAAACCTCGATAGTCAAATCGTCGCCAGGAAGCACATTATATCCAGACAGAGCATTTAGTTCACGGTCAACGCCATCCCTTGTTCTAGTAATCAGTGCTCTGTCAGCATCAGCAAACAAATCTAGCGCAACTAATTCTTCATCGAGAGTAATCGTATTTGCTCCGACTAAAGTGGCTCCTGAGAGACTTCTTGCCACTATGCCGTGACTAGCCCAGTCAATGGTGGTATCAGAACCATCAACTTCGTTTCCAATATCAAATTGTGTCCAAGCACTACCGTTGTTTGCAGTAGTAAGTTGTTGAGTGAAACCAGTTGCCTCATGCCTAACCTCCAAATTAACACCGGCGGAATTAGAGAAACAGCCCTGCGATGATGAAGCATTGACCCAAACATCAGTCGGCGTATCTAATGCAGTGATTTCATTAACAAATTCAATCGTTAAGCATTCATCTCTGTTGCCTGGATTGGAATAAACATCTACGCCAGTAGAATCTTTAGGATAATATTCCTTCAGCCTGAAATCAATAACCAATCCGACATCATCTTCTGAATGCTTCCATGCGAAGTTCTTAGCAGCAGGACAATACCACGTATATCCTTCTTCATCACCGGCGGTGTTGAATGAAGTGATTTCAAATGAATCGCCGCAACCAGCATAATTTATCCCTTGCCCATAGTCGTTAACTGGTGAACCAATGTTGGTCACTTCGTACGTGGTATCATTGGTATCAGAACTTGGAGGCGGGAATGGAGTGATGTAGTCGCTTGCTCCAGACCACTGTGAGGATGATGTTACAGTAGTAGTCCATCTTTCGTCTGCTCGGATTGGGAAATCATAATCCTCGCTTGCAGGAGAATAAGTGTTAGTAATGGTGATATCACCCAAAATTTGCTTGAGGAAACTGATTCCGCTAGGTGTAAATTCGATATACAAGTCTAAGTCACTCCTAACCAATGATAAATCACTGACTCGGCGTATTTCTGTCTGAGTAAATTGTATTTCAGCAGTGCCTGAAAACCCTTCCAAAGCAACTCCAGACTTGTCAAAATTAGCAGAAGTCCTCAGCGTGTAAACCAAGGTGTTTTGTCCATCGATATTTTGTTCGGTAATTGACAATACTTCGGCCATTGCATCGCCATTTATTTCTCCCACGGTTGCATCGACACCAGCATCGATTACGAGCTGAGTTGGGTCGAATGAACCTGCATATTTCCACTTATCACCGATTCTCCATGTTGGAACATCCGCAATTCCAGTGGAGTTTTTGTTTGACTCGCTTACATTTTTTTCCGAGTCGAACGTGGTAAAAACGGGAGAGAGGGTAGTCATGCAGAGTAAAACAGTCATCATGAACGCGATTGAAATGCGCGACATGGTCCTCCGCATGGTACAGGGAGTTCATGTATAGGACATGAACACTTCTCTTTCGCAATTTAAATAAATTGAAACTTCAGAGAAGATCTGCAAGTTCGTCTTTAATGATTTCAACTGCTTCAAGAATCTCATCTTTGGCGCGAGCACCGGTGATGACCATCTTTCCACTACCGAAAATTAGGCAGACAACCTTAGGGTAATCTAGTCGATAGATTAGGCCTGGGAATTGTTCTGGTTCGTATTCGACTTTATCGAATGGCAGGTGGAAAGTTAGATTGTTTAGATTCAACTTTCTTGGCACACCAGCGAGTGGCTCGCCAGTGAACTTGTCGTTTCCATCGTAGTCTTCAGGATAGTGAAGAGCGTAAGTTGCAACCATGTTTTGGACTTCAATTTCAACATCCTTTAGGTCCCATGTCTTGATTCCAGCACCACGCAGGTCAGCAATCATTCTGTCGATACCAGTATGGATATTGTCTTCGTCCTTACCACCAGTACAAACTGCGCGTCCTGAGCGGAACATCAGTATTGCAAGTTTAGGGTCTGTTACACGGTAAACTACACCTGGGAATTGCTCAGGTTCATACTCACAATTCAATTGGATTGCGATATCTGGGAGGTCGAGTTCCTCAGCAACTCTGGTGCTTGCTACTACATTTACTACTGTTAGACGTTCTTCATCTGTTGTCATATTATAAGCGACTTATAAGAGGTATATAAATAAAAGCATATTAAAATAAACAATATCAGTCTCAAACTTTCCAAATAAATTCTTCTGAGTATTCGTCTAAATCCATGCCTCTAGCCCCAAATGATGAGATTATTGTTCGCCCACCTGCCAGTTCGATCGCTTCGCTTGTTGCCTTAGGGTCTCTAGTTAGTGCCACCATACAACCCCCGCCACCGGCTCCGGTCAATTTAGCACCCAGTGAGGTTGGAATAGCTGCTTGAATCAATCGTTCAAGTTCTGGACTTGAGACACCGATGCTTTGTAGCATCAACTGGTTTTCAGACATAGCCCGTCCGACTGCATCATAGTCTCCAGAAAGCAGAAATTTTATTCCTCTTCTGGCAATGAGTCCAATAGTTTCAATTTCATTCATTCTTTCCGGATATTCGCCTAACATCTTTGCAACTTTCTCAACTTGTACTGATGTAGGGGCGTATATGCCGGTATTTCCGATTACCAAGTATACATCATCCTTGGGCGGTGAAACAGTGTGAATTTGCCATTCTCGTGGCCCCTCTGGGGTATCTAAATTTCTAGAGTATTGCCAGTCAATATTTTCTTCTTTACAATCGCTGAGTACAACCACATTTCCGTGGCTACAGGTCGATGAATCCATTGGAGACGCTCTTCCTCCTTGAGCGATTGCTTCAACCGCATGTGCAATCAATGCGCATTCATCATAGTCGATAACCTGGCTGCCGGATAAGTGACGTATTTTTTTGCCATAGTTTCCAGTTCGAATTGATTTATTTGGTTGGTCGTCAGAATGGACATCGGTGTCATCGATTAAACTAGAGAATCCCTCCGCCCAAAATTCAGTTGCATTGTCAGTAGAGGGATTGTTGAACCAACGCCCTCTTGCGGCTCTCAATGCAGCACTAGCGGCGACCGATAACGCTGCCGAAGATCCGAGTCCGGATGCAGTAGGAATCTGACCTGATATTTCGATTGACAGTGGTGGTGCACCTAATTCTGCAGGCCACAATCTACGCCTGATGGCTTGGATGTGTGGATGTTTTTTTGGGTCAAACTTTAGACCGTCTAATTTCCATTCCACAGTTCTAGAGTCGTTCTTCTTAATTTTGACATTTATTCTTTGTTCAATTGCTACTGCAACTGCTGGGTGGCCATATACAACCGCATGTTCTCCAAAGAGAATACATTTGCCCGGTGCACTGGCCGTAACGCTAGACATCTTCCCACTCATGCCGACCAAAACTCGCTAATTCATATCCCTTCTTATCTGGCAGTTAAAGTTGACTTTGAAACGGTGAGTTCAATACTATGGGACTGTTCGGCAAAATAGGCTCCGCCTAGGCGATGTTATGGAACACCCACTATTGATGGATTATGGACCATTCTCCGGGTGGATTTTTTTATTATTAATCGGCCTTGTTTCTGGTAGTTTCTTTGGCTATCAAGTCTACAAAGCAACAAGGCTTGTTTTGAAAGGAAAATCAGACTACAGATTCGACAACTGGGGCAAAAGAGTGAGCGAAGTCATTACCGGATGGTTAGGGCAGAAGAAAGTATTGCAAGATAGAATTGCCGGAGGTATCCACGTATTGATGTTCTGGGGATTCCTAATGTTGTCCACCGATATGTTTGATTTAGCAACAGCTAATTGGTTTTCTCATAATGTACTTCCTGAATTGGCTAGAGGTCCTTGGAATTTAATGGTTGAAACCGGGTATACTATCGCCTTGATTGGTTGTGTTGCAGCCTTGACTAGAAGATTGGTATTCACGCCTGAAAAGCTGAAGGGAAAATCACAACTCGAAGGAAATATAATTTTGTTACTCATCATGACAATCACAGTTACCTCGTTCTTTGTTGAGGCTGGTGAAGCAGGAGTCTCATCAACATGGGAACCAATTGGTGCTTGGGTCGCTCATACCATCGTCCCATCCACGTCACTGGTGGTAGGGGCTTATTGGATGCATATGTTGGCTATTGCAACATTCCTATTCTTGATTCCGGTTTCCAAGCACATGCACCTAGTTATGGCCTTCCCTAACGTATTCTTCCACGACATGCGCCCCATGGCAACCATGGAGCCGTTGCAGTTAGGCGATAATGGCAAAGCGGTTCTTCTGGACGAATTAGACTTAGAATCATTCGGTTCGGTAAATTATTCTGATTTCTCATGGCGCAGTTTAATCGATGGTTGGGCATGTACTTCATGCGCTAGATGCCAAGATGTCTGTCCTGCTTATGCTTCTGGTAAATCATTAAATCCGATGCAAATTATTCATGATGTACGTAACTATGCTAATGATAATTATTCGGTTTTAATGGCTGGAGAAACACCTGAAGAGGATATGATCGCTAGATTTGGTGAAGAATCAATTTGGGCATGTACAACTTGTCACGCTTGTGTAGAGGCTTGTCCAATTTACATCGACCATGTCCCTAAGTTGACCGATGCCAGAAGGCACTTGATGATGGAGAGAATGGAATTTGATGAGAAGGTCGAAGACACTGTGATGCCATTGATGGCAACCATCGAAAATCTAGAATCTGACTCTAACCCGTATGGGCTTCCTTCCCATGAGCGTGGAGAGTGGGCTTCCGACCTCGATGTGAAAGTGGGAGAACCAGCCGAATACATTTACTTCGCAGGCTGTGCTGCGTCATTCGATGAACGGAACAAGAAAGTGGCTAGAGATACAATCAGCGTGATGAAGGAAGCCGGCCTTGATGTTGGGATCTTAGGGATGCAGGAAGGTTGTACCGGAGATGCTGCTAGAAGAGCAGGTAATGAATATCTGTTCCAGATGCTCGCAGAAACTAACCTTTCCACATTTGAAGAAATCGGTGTCAAGAAAATTGTGGCTTCTTGCCCACATTGTTTCCATACCCTCGGTAAGGAGTACAAAGACTATGGTGGTGAAGATATTGAAGTCATGCATCACTCCCAATTAATCAATCATCTACAAGGTGAAGGCAAATTACCTAATCCATCGCACGATGGTAAAGTAACTTATCACGACCCTTGTTACCTAGGTCGCATTGGTGGGGAACTAGATGCTCCTAGAAAAGCAATCGGCGGCGTTGATATCGAAACTGAAAGGACAGGAAAATCATCATTTTGTTGTGGCGCTGGCGGTGCTCAGATGTGGATGGAAGAGCATGTTGATGAAGGCTATGATAGAGTCAATATAATTCGTTCAAAAGAACTTGCTGAGACTGGTGCAGACACCGTTGCAGTTGGCTGTCCATTCTGTTCAACAATGATTACTGACGGATTATCTGCGATTGGCTCTGAAATGGAGGTCAAGGATATTGCTGAATTAGTATGGGAACAAATCAAGGCCAATGATGCAGCGATTGAAGCGAAGAAATCAATCTCAACTGAGGCTTAAAATGAAACTTTTAGTGGTTGATTTATTGGCTGAAAGAAAAGCTTTCGGCAAAGAAGGAGTTAGAGAGATTATCTCACATTTTGAAAATCCTGAAGTTTACCTTTGGGCGCCCCACACTACTGAGCGGGTCGATTATGGATTTGGGCATGTTGTCGACAAACCTGTAGATGCTGATTTTGTTGTTATCACAGGATCTAGACGAAATGTCAGTCAGTGGGAAGACTGGATGGATGAGGTCGCTGATTTGATTCGCAAGGTTGATGTGCCGATGATTGGAATCTGTTTTGGCCATCAAATTATTGCTGCTGCGCTAGGGGGTAAAGTTGTTCGAGCAGATGCCCAAAGCCAACTAGTGACCCCGGTATACTATCAAGATGGTAGTGAAATCAATGCACTATTCACTCACCAAGATCATGTTGTTGACTCCGGCGAACTGGAGGTGATTGCAAAATCCGAGCATTGTGCAATTGCCGCATGTAAACATCCAACAAGAAATATCAGAACTGTACAATATCATCCAGAGGCAACATCTGAGGTTATTGCTAAAGCCATTGATGTTGGTGATATGACCAAACAAGAAGCCGAAGTCTTCGATATGTCAAAACCATTAATTTCACTTTCTGATGCTTTACTTTGAAGCATCCGAACTTTCTTTAAAGTCGAATTCAAACGAGTAAAGTGCTACTACCAAGCCGATAAATAAGCCATATTCGGCAATTGCTGCAACATCGATTGCAGATTGGATTGAGTTTAGGGTGAAAATCGTGTCTTGTTCAAGACCGTATTTTTCCAAGTCCTTCACTGCCCTGATAATACTTTGAGTCATAACAACATATGAAATTAATGAGATTAGCATACTCCATTGTCGAACAGTTCGACCCTTCTTATTGGCGTTTGGAAGAGAGAAGTGTGCCAGAAGTGCCCATAACATACCCCCTTGGAAAACATTAGACGCTGTCAGAACATGCAATGTCAGATGGTCATACATATCAGCAAAAGACATGACAACTAGATTTCCACCAGTGAACAAACCGCAAATCAAAGTTAAGTGCATTAACTTTCCACGGCCCTTATGTTTCATTGTTGTCCACATCCTGTAGGCAAAAAGCATCTGAATCAATCCTGCAATGCACAGCCCAATGGTGAAAATCCATCTTTCTGGACCCGGATAATCGGATTCAGAAATAAAGATTGGAAAAGTTCTACCATTTCCTAAAGCAAGATGCACTATCATTGCAATGGGGACAGTGATAGCGGGTAATAACCAACTAATTCGAGCAATTTGTAGGTCTGATAATCGAATCGAGCCAATCATTACTCCGTTGTCTAGAATTTTCAACTGACTCGCCTTAGAGATTCCTAGAGATTATCATGTATAACCTTGAAGTGAGGTGGCTAACACCGCATGTTGAATCCCATGCCTTTACGCCTGCACGACACTCGTCGAAGAGAAAAGGTTGCGTTCACTACAATGAAGCCAGGCAAAGTTTCGATGTATGTTTGTGGCGTTACTGTTTACGACAAATGTCATCTTGGCCATGCACGGTGTTATCTGGCGTTTGATTTGATCCACAGATGGTTAGAATTCTCCGGTTTCGACGTTCACTATGTTCAGAATTTCACCGATATCGATGATAAAATAATCAATCGAGCAATTGAGACAGGTGAAGATTGGCAAACAATAGTTGAAGACAATATTGCTGGCTATTATGAAGACATGGATTCTCTCAATATCCTCAGGGCAGATGACTATCCTAGATGTACTGAATATGTCGATGATATGATTAGAATCACTCAAGACTTAATCGACAAAGGTCATGCTTACAAAACGGATGATGGAGTTTATTTTCATATTGAATCCGCACCTGAAAAGTATGGAATTTTAACTGGGCAAAGTATTGATGCAGTGCGCTCCGGTGCTGGAGGTAGAGTCGACAAAACAGGTTCCGGCAAGCGGGACCACAAAGACTTCGCACTTTGGAAAGCCGCAAAACCAGGTGAGCCGACGTGGGACTCACCTTGGGGGCCTGGACGCCCCGGATGGCACATCGAATGCACAGCTATGTCCATGGACCATTTCGGTTCCCAATTTGATATACATGGTGGCGGACATGATTTGAGATTCCCTCACCATGAAGCTGAAATTTTTCAAGGTGAATGTCATACTGGCTGCAGCCCAGTAGTACATCATTGGTTGCACAACGGGTTTGTGAATATCGATGGTGAGAAGATGAGCAAGTCCCTAGGAAATTTTTGGTCGATTAGAGATATTCTTCAACAAGTCGACGCAATGGTTCTTAGATTTGCCTTAATCAATGCGCACTATCGCTCCCCAATCGATATGAATGAGACCCTGCTAAAAGATGCTGAAAGAAATTATAACAAGGTTCTACAATGTTATATTGATGCTCTGCAAAGCATGTCTGACCTACCTCCTGTGTCATTACCACAAGCGGATTTAAATTCACCATTGCCATTAGGAAAGTCGTTAGGTTTACTCGAAAAGATGGGCGAAGGATTTGCTAATTCCATGGATGATGATTTTAATTCGCGTGGAGCAGTTGCTAAAGTTCTAGGTATGATTCGTGAGATTAGTAGAGTTTTACAAACCGATTTAGATAAGGATGATAAGAATGCATTCGCGCATTATGCAGTCGACCTGCTAGAAGAAACCGCAGGAACAGTACTCGGTATCTTACCTACTAGGGAGTTCGCTCTCCTCGAACCAGAGGAAGACCCTAGAAGAGCAGAGATTGCCAAGGAAGTCGAGGCATTACTTGTCGAGAGAACTAATGCAAGAAACGCCAAAGATTGGGCTGAAGCAGATAGAATTAGAGATAAACTCAAACTCATGGGAGTTATTGTAACAGATTCTGCTGATGGACCAACTTGGGATTTAGCTTAGTCATCCTTAGGTGGCGGGGCTAATTTAGGCAACTTCGGGACAAATGTTTCAGGTTGCTTTTCTTCCATTTCTTCAAGGAACTCATCCAAACTAATTACACCATCACCATTTTTGTCGAAAGTAGTAATCATAGCATCTAAGTCTTTCATCTTAATTTCATCCTTGAGCATTCCAGTAATTGCGGTTCTGAGTTCTCTTCTCGAGACAAAACCGTCCGAGGTTTGGTCAATCTTTGCGAACATTCGTACCGCAGACAACCCGGCATTCTTCATGGCCCTAGCGACTTTTTCTTTGGTTGAATTAGTTTCATTACTAGTTGACATTTCTTCCTTAACTGAATCAGAGGTATCATTGAAATTTTCCTCGGACATCGGTTCAGGATTGTCTTCATCCCACATCTTATCGATGACGACTTGGCCAGATTCGAGTAAGTCGTCACCGCCAGTCTTACTGATTATGTACAAGCCAAACATCATTCCCACAAGAATTACCACAAGAATTAGAACCAATTGGCGCTTAGTATTATCATCGGCTTTGGCTTCATCATAGAATTCATCGTCATCACCACCACTAGGGGCATCTGGAATTTGGGTTGATCCGGAGTTGCCAGAATTATCGGTGGTATTGTCTGGTCCGGGAAGGACAGTAGTATCTTCTCCACCGTTGTTATTACCACTATTACCTGTGTTAGTATTGTCATCGGGAAGTTGGACATTGACATTTGTTCTATCGCCATTAATCATTTCAACAGTGTAATAGTTGTCATATAGTTTTGTCATGTCAATATGGTAATTAGCATGTGCTGAACGATTGATTACGTCGAAGTAACGAGCATCACCAGATGTATAAATAGGGTCAAGTGTCATGTTCTTCAACCGTGAAACACCATCTTTGTAATCTCCATCAAATGAATCGCCTAGCCATGTATTGATTTCATTGTCGGACATGTCATCAAACTCATTCCAGTGCTCTTTCATGTCACTAAATTCATGGCGCATTGCCATAGCTAATCCAGCTTCAATTTCTTGGAATGTTTGAGTTCCATCAACTTCAGTCATAGAAGTTACATCAACAGCTTTCTGGAAGCCAGTGCCATTGACATATTCCCAATCATCACCTTGCAGTTGTTGCATCAAATCTACATCGCCAAATACTGCTTTACCTTGAACAACAGTCAGAGCAACATCGGCATCAATTGCTTCGATTAGGTTGCGGTATGGGTCATCATGGAATGTATCAATAACTACCAGATCAGCGTAAAGGTCAGCCTTTACTCTGCCGACAAATTGCCCCCAACCAGTTGTATCTGCAGGGTTTGATGTTACCATTTCTACTAATTCATAGTTGCTGAAATGACCACCGAGGTTATTTGTGTTCCACATATCTGCTACCTTCAGTTCGTGAAGATTATTTTTTGACCCACTCGGTCCCCAATCAGGCGATATTGAAATTTTTACTCCTGCTTGGTCGGCAGCAACAACATTTGTAGTATCGCCGTATAATAGAAGATTTGAAAGTGGTGACCAAACCAAATCTGAGCCAACACTAGCCATCTTACCGAACTGGGAAGCATCAAGAGCGGTGCCGTGAATTACAACGGTTTCATCGAGTATCAATCCTTTATTCCAAAGGGAATCAAATTCATTTTTACTGGATTGGTCAACACCTTCAGACAAGTGGACAAACCAAGCATTTAGTGTTCCTGATTCGCTTTGACTAATCAAATGGCTACCTGAATAATCGTCATCTGCAGCACCACAAACCGCACAAGTTGATATTCCATCTTGTCCAAAGTTGTATAATTCTACATTACGAGATAGAATACTATCCCATGCTTTAGTTCCTGAGCTTGGAGAACCTTGCATTGCTGTAACTCCTCCTGAGACCGCTTGAACCTCAGCGTATTTCATCTGTTCACTGGCCATATCCCATCGATATGATGATTGAATATTGGTCTTCATCCATGTAATACTTGGTCCGTAATCATAATTATTCCCCCATTGATATCTATTGGTATATCCACCTTCTTCAGATTGCTGTGATTCACTCAAGTGAACATTAAAGTCCCACAGTGGGATGTGATTATAGTGAACGTGATTGTGTAAGTCAATTAGTCCTGGATAGATGGTACCTTCAGTTTCTACAATCGGAACATCGCTGAAGTCTACTCCGGCAGGAGGATTAGAATTCGAGGCCCATACACCGGTAATTTTCCCATCTCTAATCATTACATTTCCGTTATTGATGACATTACTTTCTCCATCCATGGTTACTACTCTACCTTTCAGCAAGAAAGCCTTGGATGAATCGGTATTTGATATCTTAAAGCATTGGACAATGTTTTGTCCCACTGTGTAAGTTCCAGTGTCATTTGGTCCCCACCCTGGTGTTGGAGTGACTTTTACTAAATCTCCATTAGAGTTTTCAACATATGATTTCCCATAACTTGAATCTGTGGCAGGGAATGACATTGTGTCAATTACATTGCCTGAATCGTCACTTATCGAAACAGTTTCTCCATCAAAGTAACTTAAATCAAGATCGGAATCCGCTCTGAAAACTACAATTCTTTCATCTGCAGAAATATTGGTATTCCAGGCGAGTTGACAAGGCGGACTTCCACTGGTAGTGGATAAAATCCAGTCAGAGACGTCGACTGTCGAAGTACCCGAATTCCAAATTTCAATAAATTGGTCGCTGTATTTGCCATACTCTCCATCGCCGTTCCAGTCAGTGGCATTGTAAATGTTCATGTTACCGGAGGTTTCATTTGAAACTAAATTATTTGGACTAATAAATAACTCAGAAACAACAATTCCATCAGAGCGCGCACCGGTTTGGAGGTTTTGATTTTCAGATAAGTCATTACCTGAGATTGACCACGGGGCAAATAGCATAATTCCAAGAATAAAAACGGCCAATATCTGTCTGCGCATTATGTGCCCTCTATGATATAGCACATGAATTAAACGGCTAGTCGATTTTTAATCGATGACATGATAGACTCTATTGAAAAGCGTAATTCATGGCAACTTTAGATATCACAGAGCCAACTTTTGCTGAGGTTATTGAAACTAATGAACTGGTAATTCTTGATTTTTGGGCGGAGTGGTGCGGGCCCTGCAAAGCATACGGGCCGGTTTATGAGAGGATTTCGGAGGAATTTCCCGAGGTGATATTCGGTAAAATTGATACTGAAGCTGAGCCAGAACTTGGTAGGCTGTTTAATATTAGGTCAATTCCCACTACTATTGCATTTAAACAAGAAATAGGGGTATTCATGCAACCGGGAGCTCTACCAGAAAACGCCTTGCGAGATTTAGTTAAGATGCTTAAGGAATTAGATATGGATGAAGTTCGCGAAGAAATGGAAAAGCGAAAAGCGGAAAACCCTGAATAATTAACGTGTTCATCTTAGCGATGAGTTCAAAACTTAGCGTTGTTGCCGTTCGGTTATGGACTTGCGCGCATGGCTAATTTTGGTTGTGATGATGAGTGCCAGTCTTTCAGGGTGTTTTGGCGAAGATGGAGATAAGTCAGGTACAAATTCAACCTATCAAATCTACCCGGACCCGTGGGACAGATCTGAATTACAATACCTTGATACTGATGTTTTCAGTAGAGTTTCGGTAAATGGTACCCACAATATTTCAACCCCAATTTCGGTTTTTGTACCAGTTCCGAGTATTACTACCGCTGACGGGGGTGCAGGAATAACTGGAGGCGCTGAAGTTCATCTCGGCTTGTGGCTTCCAGAAATAGACGGTTGTGACTTTACGCTAGCAAATGTTTCATCTGAATGTAAAGTCCCTGTCATCGCAGATGTAGGTCCCTACTATGACGATGGCGATGTTTCTGCAACAACCCCTGCTGATCGGCTTGGCCGCTTTTTGATTGAAAATTATGTCCCACATGGATTTGGTGTAGCCCAAGTTTCTGTGTTTGGTACTGGAAATTCAAATCATTGTATGGACCTGATGGGTACTGATGAACAAAGGGGCATAGATGCCGCAGTGTCATGGCTTGGAGAGGCGGAATGGTCCAACGGGAAAGTCGGGTTAATCGGAAAGTCATACGATGGAAGTACTCCGTGGCAAGCAGCGACATTTGGTAATCCCTATTTAGCAACAATAGTTCCTATGTCTGGTTTGATTGGTGTTCACGAACTGATGTGGAGAAATGGAAGTATGGAGGCACGTGGCGCAATAATGCACAACGGTGTCTACGGCTCATTCGGAGTCGACGGAGATGCTGGTGACAGTGAAAATCTCTGTGAAGGATATGTCGAAGGATATGTCAATGGTCCACTTGCCTATCAAACTGGCGGAATGGTGGACTATGCCGGAAATACATATTGGACCGAACGCTCTTTCTTAGATCGAGTTGTGCAAAATTATCAAGGGTCAGTATATATTATTCAAGGAATGCAGGATTGGAATGTTGACCCACATATGGCCTTCCCGACTCATCAAATAATGGAACAAGCCGGTATTGAGGTCAAAACCTTAGCTGGACAGTGGGCACATGACTACCCAGATAGAGTTTCAGGACATAGTTCTCAATCTTCGGGCGAAGGTGCTGAAGCCTATCCATATACGCTTAGATGGGATTGGGCAGATGAAATGCTGTATTGGTTCGACTGGTACTTGAAAGGAGAAGGAAGAGCACCGGCACTCGGAGTTGAGATGCAAGACAACCGTGGAGGTTGGCGATTTGAATCGACCTATCCAGCACTCGATACGGAGTATCTAGAAATCAACGGAGCGGAATTAACACCCGATGGGGAATCAATGACCGCTTCATCGATGATCACGATGACTTATGGGCCATTTGATGAAGATGTTTACATTGCAGGTATGCCAACTTTTCACATTCCAATTACACCAAGTACCCTAAACGGGGCGCACGGCTACCTTGAGATTCAAGATGAGACCGGTATGAGACTTGGTCATGCGGTCATGGATTACAGATTCCACGCAGGTGGGAGAGACGGCCAACTGAACTTGTTCCCTTATGCCGAAGTTACTGGGCTAATGGAATTCATGCCTATGGATGTATACATTGAAGCTGGTGAAAGTATTCAAATTATCATGACTCAAACTGGCCAAGATTATGTACCATCATCATCTTCGGTCGGAGGTTATTCTATCGATTGGGCCGAATCAACACTTACTCTGCCAATTATCAAAAGAACATGTAATGATTTATTCATGGTTCCAATGCAAGAGTATGCGGAATCCACTGATGGTCTCAGAACCTGCTGAAACTGTTTTGTTAAGCACTATTCTCTTAAGCCGATGACAATCATTGTCTATTATGGTACTGAGTTTAATACCGGGCGTTGGAGAGAAATTAGCCAGAAAAATATGTGATCATTTTGGCTCAGAACAAGCCGCTATGGATCATCTAAAGGCTGGTGATATCGGGCGGATTGCTGAAATCGAAGGACTTTCACCGAAAAGAGCACTGTCATTGGCTCGAACCGTCGCTGGAGACGATGGCCAATTTTTAGCCACAAAAGAAGCGGTAAAAATTCATCAAAAATTAATCCAACAAATATCAGGGTTTGCCGCATCAGCAGCAACGAAAGAACGAATGCAGTTACTAATGCCAATCAATGACATATCTGCTAGGCGAGAAACCATTTCGCAAGCGATTGACTTTCTTAGTCAACATTCTAAAACCCAAGAAATATTACACAAATTATTTCGAAGTTTATCCTCACCGCGAAATACGATAGAGAGGTACGAACGAGTAGTGGTAAGTCATGAGCCACTCGAATACCTAAAGCGATTTTGTCGAGTCTTGATTCCTGGCGAGGGCGAAACATGGAAGGATTATACTGTATTCAAAAGTGTAACTTGGATTGGCAGCGGTGCACCTGCACAAGCACCTGATGGATGGATTATTTTAGGAAGTAAGCCCAATGAAGAAGTTATAATTCCAGAAAAAACGTTGGATTGGTTCAAGAATAATAAGCGAGTTTTACAGAGTTTATCAAGCACAATTAGTCTACTTACGTCAACTGATAAAGAACATCCATTTCTTAGTTTTTTGGAGGATGCTACTTCTGGATTATCTCAGTTACCGGCTCTGCTCGACAGCCTGTACGACGAGGGTGATATGGCGAAGGCTGAATCCGTCAAAGATGAATTATGGGCATTCACCAAAAATCTACAAAAGCAAGTAAATCAAGAAGTAGAACAGGCCATGAATGATGCTAAATTAGCCCTAAGTGGTGCTGAACTACTAGAAGCTCTTTCCGATGGAGCCGGTTTTCAACGTAAGTTGAAGGAAGTAACTGGACACGTCATCGATGAGGCAATGCAAGAAGCTACCAATCAATTATCTGAATTATTGCAGGGTACAGGAGTTAGGTGTCCTCCGGTAATCTTCACTTCTGATTGGCCAGCGAAGGTTGACCGAGGAGTGATTGACGGAATTGACAGTGCGTTAGAAGAAAAACTGAAGGCTCAGAAGGCCGATCATATCTACACCATGGCACGAAAGTTAGGTCCACTGAAGAGTTTGTGTGAGGATGCTATTAGAAGTTTAATCGAACTCGAACAATGGTTGGCTATAGCGCGATGGGCCGAACATTACCACTGTTCCATGCCAGAAATTGTGAACCACGGTATTTGGATTAAAAACGGCCGTCACATATTACTTGGAATTGATGCAGACCCGGTCACCTATGGATTAGGAAGCGCAGCGGAGAGTCAAGACCAACAATCTCTAGCACTGTTAACCGGAGCCAATTCTGGTGGTAAAACAACTCTGTTAGAACTACTCGCCCATACCTGCATACTGGCACATATGGGGCTGCCTGTTCCAGCAGACAGTGCGAGAGTTGGCGGTGTAGAATCCCTACATATTCTTGCTAAAGCAGGAGGTACACAGAGTGCGGGTGCCCTTGAGCAAACCCTAGTTGAGTTGGCAGATGTTGTTAGTGACCCAACACCCAAACTGATTCTTGCGGACGAACTTGAAGCAATAACTGAACCTGGCGCTGGTTCTAGAATTATTGCTGGAATGCTTCTTGCTGCACGCTCACAACCAGACACTTGTATGATGCTAGTAACCCATCTGGCACCAGCAATAATCAAGGCGGCTGGATGTGATGATCTTCGAGTAGATGGAATCGAGGCAAGTGGCCTAGACAGTGATTTAGAACTAATAGTCGATAGAACTCCAAAGAGAAATCACTTGGCTCGTTCTACTCCTGAATTGATTGTTAAGCGGCTTGTTGAAAGAAGCGAAGGACACGCCAAAGAATTATTTGGTGATATTCTTGGAATGTTCTAATTTTGCGGCAGATTAAGTTCGACAGCAAAAAGAGGGTCTGGGTCGGTTGAATCATGATAAGCAACAACAACTCCACCGTCATTCAGGATACCAAGTGAAGCGAAATCAAATCGGATATCATTTCCAGCACCAGATGTTGAATCTAAGTCACCTTGGCCGATATATGTCAGTGTATCTGGGGCCATATTTTCGGAGTAACCCCTGACATGGTAGACCGTATCGACGTCAGGCCCTGCAGCACTTTGATATCTAATATTCAGTACGAAGAGGTCTAATTCTCCATTTGCTTGAAATTCCCATTCTTCAATTTGCGAAGCTACATCTCCCATGTCATAAGAATAATTTTCCCAAGTAAATGCACCATCTGTTGATTTGTAGTGTGTGAGTGAAGTACCTGAATTTTCAACACAGTGTATTGCTCCAGAACTGTCGATTTGACAGTACTCTGACGGGAACTGAACCGCTAATTCATTCCAAGATAGTGATGTATCCATGAATGCAGCATTCCCATTATTGTAGTAACTTGGGAATATCAAACCACCACTTGGCATCGGAAATGCTCTCATTTCTTTGTGTGGTTTGTTAACATCGTAATAACTCGATAATGAGGCGTTAGTGAAATCTAAATCCAATTCAATATCGGGTTCTCCACCGTCACGTCCAGGGAATTGGAATGGATAGTAGTTCAGGCCATCAACACTGATTTGCCCACCTGCATTGAGACTTTGATGCCAAAAGTTTGAGACAACTATGCTAGCCCAATCACCATTCCCCATGGAAGATTGAATTGGTCCGATTACCTCAACCTGCCACGAGCGGTCATAGAATGGCTCAGTAATCCGATTGTAGCACCATTTCCACTGGTCCTCTGATTCATCATATAGAATAGCGTAGAACTTGTCGAGTTTTAGATCTCCACCGACATAAGGGAACCAAGACATCGAGATAATATCTCCATTGGTTGCTTGTACTATGCTTCCTTCACCTAATCCCTCTTGACCTGGGTTGGTAGGTACGGCAGTTACACACTGACCAAGTGCAGGCAATACTTCTGGAATGTATGTGTCCCAAACATGACCACGGTCAAAACTCCAGACCGGGTATTCACCGCCGATATTAAGAATCTGACCTTCAATGGTTGTAGCTAGATAATGTTCGCAACAGTTACCACCATAAGAGGCATCAAAAACAGCCCACGATAGGTTAGTAGATTGGTTTGTTGCCAAGTCTATGGAAACAAACATTCGCTCAGTTTCATGGCCCTGTTGGTCAATAAGTTGGTAAGAATCCCATAACGGGGTAGTAACTTCAGGCTCTACTAAAGCCTCACCTTCGCCAAAACATCCTGCCGTTAGCATGGAAAGAACTAACGCCACACTTAGCAACGCTCTGCGCATGATTTCCCCTACACCCTGTATCGTTTGAATGCGTCGATTATTAGTGTGGTTAGTTGACAGTGAAACCGATAGTGGTTCCATCAACTTCAAAGGTGTCACAATCGCCAGTAATTTCTTCACTCTCTGAATGGAAAATTACTCCTGCTGCTCTGGTTTCATTGACAATCCATTGTCGGTCCACATCAAATAATTCAGGAGCATTAATCATCCAGATTTCAAGGTCAATATTTGCTTCGATTTCCAAATTCAAATCTTTTCGCTTTGCTTGAATTCTTCTGGTGATATCTCTAGCAAGACCTTTTGAGAGTAATTCAGGTGTATCATTCATATCCAATACAAGGCTGATATGGCTGGAATCATCACCTTGTCCAACTTGGATTGTCGAAGCAGCAAAGCCCGAGCGTTCGGTTCTTCTTATCTCGACATCACTCTCTTCAATCTTGACACCCATAATTTCGCAATTACCAGATTTAATAGATTCGAGTAATGCTATTGGATCTTCAGCATTCTTAATCTCTCCAGCGATTGTATTAACCTCGCTTCTAGCCTTGGGCGCTAAAGCCCTAAAATTTGGAGCCAACTCGATTTGTTGGAAACGATCTAAATCTTGTTCAACAGAAATGCTTTCGACATTCAACTCTTCTGCTAAAATATCATGAAATTGTGAAAGGTTTGGTCCCGAAACAATCCAACCTTCGCCGCAGGGTAATCTTTGTCTTCTACCTGCATCAACTCTGATTCTTCTGCCAGTTTCGGCTAACTCTCTGACGAGAGACATGCTTGATTCTAAACTCAAATCTTGTGGTGGTAACTGTGCAGTGGCTTCGGCGGCCTTTTCATCCCACTTATCGGCAGTTGCACCTTCCAGTGAACCGGGTGTACCCAATGGCCATGCGGCTTGATGGACCGATTCACCGTTTAGATTTCGATAAATTACATCGACCATGAACGGGCTAACAGGGGCAACTAATCTACACACGGTTGATAGAACTTCATGTAGAGTATTTTGACAGGCCAATTTGTCATTATTTTCTGCCTCGTCCCATAATCTCCTTCGGCTTCTACGTACATACCAATTCGATAGGTCATTGACGACGAATTCTTCTAAATCTCTGCATGCTTTGTGGAAGTTCCAACATTTGAAATCGTTGTGATAGGATTTAGCAACGCTCGCTAATCTTGAAAGAATCCAGCGATCTAGTGCTAGTCTAGAAGAGACTTCTAAGTTGTCAGTTTCAGGGTCAAATCCATCTAGAGCGGCATAATCAGCATGGAATTTGTAAATATTCCATAGAGTCAAGAACATCTTAGCATAAGTTTCTCTAACTCCATTAGAATCAAACTTCAGCGGACTCCATGGAGCACCTGCAGTTACCATGTACCATCTAGTAGCATCCGCACCTTCGCGATTAAAGTGATCCCAAGGGTCGACAATATTTCCTCGAGATTTTGACATCTTTTTCCCTTCAGCATCTAAGATTAGTCCCAAACTAAGACATCGCTTGTATGCTGGCATGTCGAATACCGTGGTAGAGACCGCAAGTAGTGTGTAGAACCAACCTCGGGTTTGGTCGACACCTTCACAGATGTAATCAACAGGGAATGATGCATCGAAGGTTTCTCCTCCATCAAACGGATGGTGCCACTGTGCGAATGGTGCACATCCAGAATCAAACCAGCAGTCCATGACAAATGGTTCGCGATTCATCGGTTTACCGTTGGAACTCAATAAGGTAAATCCATCAACAATTGGTCGATGTAAGTCAACATCATCAGGGCATTCTGGATTTGTAATTCCTGCAGCAACTGCTTTAGCCACTTCAGCTTGAAGTTCAGCAATGGAACCAATGCATTTCATTTCACCATCAGCACTCCTCCAAACGGGTAGTGGAGTCCCCCAATATCGTTCTCTGGAAATGGCCCAATCCTTGACGTTGCGGAGCCATTCTCCAAATCTTCCTTCACCAACCCAGTCAGGTGCCCATTCAACACCATCATTGAATTCTAGTAACCTTTCTTTGACTGCTGTCATTTTTACGAACCATGAATCCATGGCATAGTAAAGTAGCGGATGGTCAGTTCTCCAACAGTGTGGATAGTCGTGCAAGTACTCTTTTTCCCGGTAAAGTAATCCACTTTCAGGACCTTTGCCATTACTTCCCTTGGGACCAGATAACAACTCGATAATTATTTGATCACATTCTTTGACATATTTACCGTCTAACTGTGGATGAGTACCTTGATTGAAAGAGCCGTCCATACCTACAGTATGATATGCAGGTAGACCTGCTTCCATACCTAGATTGTAGTCATCTTCACCATACATAACTGCTGTATGTACGACACCGGTTCCATCGGTTGTAGTAACCCAGTCAGCCGCCAATACAGTCCAGCCTGATTCCGAATCACCTTTAGGTACGGCGTCAGGGAATAGCGGTTCATAAGAACGTCCAACTAGTTGGCTGCCAGGCATTTCCTCGATAATTTCGACATTATGCCTCAGTACTTCTTTCATCAAATCTTTGGCCAGAATTACTTGTTCACCAACAGAAGCCCCACCTGCACCTTGCCAGTTTTCTGCATCTTCGGTGATTCGTACTTTGACATAAGTTACATCCGGGCCGACTGCAAGTCCGACATTTCCGGGTAATGTCCATGGAGTTGTCGTCCAAGCAAGTATACTAGCATCATCATCAACGAGTTTAAACTTGACATAAACTGAAGGCTCTTCAACTTCTTTGTATCCAAGAGCGACCTCGTGACTTGAATACGAAGTTCCGGTTTGCGGGCAGTAAGGTAGAACTTTGTGCCCTCTATACAGCAAGCCTTTGTCGAACATTTGTTTGAGAGCCCACCAACATGATTCAACATAGTTGTTGTCCAAAGTTACGTATGGATTGTCTAAATCGACCCAGTAAGCCATTCTTTCAGTCATTTCTCTCCAAGCACTTTCATAGGTCCATACAGATTCTCGGCATGCTTTGTTGAAGTTATCCATTCCGTATTCTTCAATGGCTTCATTAGACATCAAATCCATTCTCTTTTGAACTTCAATTTCAACCGGCAGTCCATGAGTATCCCAGCCACCTTTTCTTTCGACTAGAAAACCTTCCATGGCTTTCCATCGACATACGAGGTCTTTGTAAGCTCTAGCGACTACATGGTGAATTCCCGGTTTTCCGTTGGCAGTTGGAGGACCTTCAAGAAATATAAACGGAGCACCATTACGTCTTGAATCAATAGAAGCAATAAATGCGTTTTCTTCCTTCCATGTTTCCAGTAATGCATTTTCCATAGAAACTGCATCCAATTCACCAGCGGGTTTTGGCTGAGCCATAACCCCCCGACACTGGTTTTTGTCTTGAACCTCACCCTTGTATCAGAGAAAAAATGCGAAATCAAAAATTAGTTATTTTTTGGCACACTGAAAGGTGAAACATGATTTCTAAGGGATTGTTTGAAGTCCTTCCATTACTACGGGTTGCTATGTCGGCCCGTGGCTCATGGCGCAGTGCCTTGTTTTTAGCCATTTTAATGATACTCATAGGTCCATTACAAATGAATGGTGAAATTTTGGCAAAACAGCCAATTTCTGATGAATTGGCAGATATACAAACACCAAGTATGACTGCAGTTGGTGCTGAAACCTTCGTTGGTTTAACTGGCGATAATCAAGTTAATACCGGTTTTACAGTTGATGTTCCTTCAGCGGAACCAATAACTGACTTACAACTCGATATTGCCCCTGCAGTAATGCAAAAACAGTATGGATTTACCTGGGATAGCAATCTAATTTGGTCTAATAATGATGCGATTAAGAACGGAACGGTGGTAACTTCGACGGGTTCTCTAACAGGTACTACTGCTGGGACAATTTGGGATTTCAATTCTGGCTTACAAGGCTGGACCGTCTCCAGTGCAACTTATGTTGGACACTATACATCCAACACATGTGGTTACAACGGCAGTAGTGGTGGTTCGCTGAAAACTCAGGCCAGTAGTAGTCCTGAGTATGCAACATCTCCAGCCTTGAATCTCGCCGGTGCCAACAATATGCCGCTTCATGCTTGGATTAAACAGGGTTCGTCCTCTTGTGGAGAGGAAGCAGATAGCGGTGAAGATTTGAAAGTACAATACAAATCTATCTCAGGTTCATGGGTTGATGTTCACACTTTCTCAGCAGCACCTATCGGAGGAACTGCTCAGCAGTGGACCACGACTCTACCTGCTGCAGCATTACATACAACTACTCAAATTAGAATGTCTCAAGTTAGAGGTTCAGGGACTTGCTGTGATTATTGGTTCATAGACGATGTTCACTTGGCTTCACCTCCGGAGTCTAATTGGACTAGTCCAACAATTGGTTGGGATTCTAGTTCAACTCAAGTTGTCAGTAGAAGTACATATGCACCCTTACATTTGGATGTTGAAATCCCTAGCGGCTCTTTCTTGAACTGGACAATCATAACGCCTTCAGGAACCGAAATTTTAGGCGCTAAAGGTAGCAATGACTTGATTATCCCGTTGAACATGATCGATTATGAACAGTATCCTAAAATCAGAGTTTTACTCGAGTTCAGGGGCTCACAAACCGGTGAAGGAATCCCAGTATTGCATTCAATATCTGGAGATGGTTCGTTCTCAACAATCTTTAGCAATGGCGGTGAAGAGAATTGGGCCTCTGTATGTGATGCCGTCGATGCTGAAGTACCCATAGCAGGTGGTGGCTATCAGAGTGATGATAATTGTACATTCACATCGCCGTGGTATGTATCTCTACTTCCAGTTGATGAAGTCACGGGAACTGCTTCAATGACTAACGGAGTCTTACAAGTTCGCACCGATGAGATGATGAATTGGACCAATGTTTCATCTCCTAATGCATTCACCTACTCGCAAGATTCACCAATTTATCGATTGCAATTCAGGATGATGCACGATGACCCGCTACAAACGCTCGTAATCAATTCAATACAATTTACCAAAAATAGTGGAAAATTCCCTGCCCAACCAGCCATTGATTTTGGTTCGGATGGAATTGTTGAATGGGGCGGAAGTGATTCTCGAGTAGGCTCTTGGGGGTGGCAGGATAGATTCCAAAATGGCGAAGATATAATTGCGGTTAATCCAGGTATTTCCGGTTCAGCATCTACCAAGGCTTGGATGCCAAGAGATGATATCAAGAGTTTTTCTTTTGGTATTATGGCCGAGACTGGAACTATGTCCGGATTATTTGTCAAGATTGGAAATCAAGTCATCGCTAATTGGTCATATGATAACGTCAAATCGGATTACATCACTTTCAATGATTCACAATTAGCCGACCTTCAATTCGCGGCTTCTGCGGTTTCCTCAAGTGTTGGCTTCCTAGGTGCGAGTTTTATCGAAGTCGAATTCGAGGTTTTAGGGACTGGCGGAATGAAGATGGCTGGACTTTCTGTACCGTATCCGATTTCAATGAGTCTTGACGCTGATGAGCAATCATTATTCGTTCTTGGGATAAATAATGCTCGTTCTGGACTAAGTGATATAGCAGGTCAGCACCTTGTTCCTTTGGAGTTCGTGTCCAGCACTTCTGGAGGACTATCCGTGACATTAAACGGAGTCAATACCTCCAGCGATGTATCTGTTTCAAATTCCTACATGGATGACCCAGTTCCGGTTCTAACCCCTAGTCAGAGATGGCACACTATGCATACCTCATTCTCCATCACTTCGTCCAATGCGGCATTAGCTAGGTTGGATGTTGTCGGTCAAATAAATCACGCAACCTGGTTACTTCCAATAGAGGGAGGAACTCCTATTGGTCAAGGCGATTCCGATTTGATTGAATTACACCCAACCAACTGGCTTAATGTTTCTCAGTCAGGTACGGATGTCGATGTCGCTATCACCTTTAGAATCGAG
>CEWG01110964.1_pt1 | contig 34430 bp, 32 predicted proteins | sample 361411 | NCBI WGS metagenome assembly CEWG01 (sample SAMEA2622173, study PRJEB7988) | marine metagenome | biome: marine biome (ENVO:00000447); feature: surface water layer (ENVO:00002042); material: "saline water (ENVO:00002010), including plankton (ENVO:xxxxxxxx)" | depth 5 m | reverse complement strand
ATCGGTTACCTTACTTACATCCCAATTACCAATATCTTGATTAAAATCTGGATAGTCATAAAATAAATCAGCCATATCAGTTATATTGCTTACATCCCAATTACCAATATCAGTTATTCTGAGGATATTTCTTTGGTTTGGGTCTTTATGTGGAATATACTGAACCCAAGTGCCAAAACCAGAATTTGTACTCCATTTTTCAATTGCATCAGCGAAATTATCATCTGTTAAAAATTTGATATTTGCATTTGGAATTAGAACAACTTCTAATAATTGAGCAGCTGGATTATCGTCTATATTTTCAAATATGCTAAATTGATTTTCGGCAGCAGCGTTTGCTGCAATCATAAAAGGCGTTTCATTATTTTCATTAACAGCATTTACATCCGCATTTTTAGCTATAATAATATTTATCATATTTAAATCAAAATAATTTAAAGTATTAATATATTTTTTAATACATTTCATGAGCATAGTATTACCATTATTATCACTCATTTCAATATTAATACCTTCTTGTTCTAAAAGTAATTCAGTAATATCATTACGTCCCCTTTGATGTGAAAACATAAGGGGTGTTGAACCATATTCCATTGTATTAAAATTTATATCAACACCATTTTCTAATGCATTTCTAACACGTTCAATATCACCAAAACGAATACCGTTTATTAATTCAAGTTGAATGTCTGTAAATGAACCACCCTTTTGTTTTTTAGAACGATTCTTTTTAGAACGATTCTTTCTAAAAGGTTTTTTTATTTTTTTTGTTGCCATTCTTATCGTATATAATAATAGTAATATTATTATATGAGTAAAAGTAGTAAATTTAAATTCTCAATAAGAGTATAATGAAATCAATATTAAAATTATTTAATCAAGACAAAAAGAAAGAAATAATTAATAAAAGTGAAATAAAATATATAAATAAAAGCAGAACATCAAAAGAAATTAATAAATTATTATATTTATTAGACGATGAATTGCATAATTTAAATATTTCAGAAGAGAAGAAGATGAAATTAATGAAAAATTACAAAGTAAATTTAGATAATGATAATATACCAACATCAAATATATTTGAAAATCAATTATTAAATGCTAATATACCAAATGAACATGTAGAACAATTAAAATATCTATATCAAAAGCAATTAACGAATCGAAAAATATTAGAGAATGATAATACATATGATTCATTATTATTCCTTTCAGAGTTAAGTGATAAAAGATTTAATTCGATAAAAACAAATATGTTATGGAGAACTAAAACGTTGGATTTTGATAATTGTATAAAGCATTTACAGGAGACAGAAAGATTTAATATAGTTAGATATGAAGAATATGGAGAATTTATGAATAAAAATAAAATATATTTTGATGATGAACATCATAAAAATAATCCAAAACGAGATGTATTATATAGAAAAATAAATGATTTTTATTTTGTAGCGAATAATGATTATTTTGAAAAATGCACAGATTTTTATTTTAAATTATATTCAAATGTGTTTGCATTATTTAATTTGAAAAAAATAACATTAAAGTATCATAATAATTTTCAAAAAATGAAAGAAAGCAATATAGGTGCAAGTGCACAAATGATAAATATAGAAAATACGAGAACAAGCGAAACAAAAAATAATTCGGATAATGAAGTGTCGCTTACGTTTGATAAGAATGATATATCGTCAACATTACATATGCGAGATTTTAATAATTGTACAGGTGAATATGAGGAAACAAATTTTATAAAAAATTTAATGCCAGAAAATCTAAAAAAAGATATGTACAATACATCATGTATATTGAATTTAATAAAGAATAGAACAAAGAATACATTATCAAGTTTTGAACAAGTGCAAAATATAGAGAATACAAATATAGAGAATGTAGAATATTCAATAAAATCACATTTTAGTTGGGTAGATATGCCAATAGGTTTATTTGGAAGTTCAAAAACGAGTGATTATGTAAATAAACGAGTAGTATTTAATATGGAGTTTCATGATGTATTAAAAAATATAGATAATATAGAAGAAAAGAAGGAAGAGAAAGATGAGGATATACAGGTTCGAAATGAAACTACAAAATTAAATGGAAAACCGCGAGTAGTAATAAGACCAGATGGTTCAACAGCAATAATAAAAGGAGATATATTAGGTTGGGTTCGTATGAAGAGAGATGATAATATACCGAAGTTAGCAGTAGAAGCAGGTTATACAAAAAATGATGGTAGAGTATATATAGGACGAATAGATAACAGTCCTGGTAAAATAAATTGTAAAATAAATACGCAAAAGATATGGAATTTTTTAGTGCAAGGTATAGGAACAACATTATCAAGACAATCGGGACAAATATTTATTACAAATTTAAATTATGAATGGATTGAAATAAGTAAAGGATTAGAGATTCCAGTAAATTCAATTTATAACGGTAGAGATGAAAATGAAGACCAAGTATGGATAGGTAAATCAATACATAATGAGCCAGGAAAAATAATGTGTAAAAAAAACGAAAAAGGAAGACCATTAATGGATAAATTATGGTGTCATGGAAGCTGGTGTAGTCATAGAAAAGGGTATATATTAGTAGTAAAAAATTGTAATGATATAAAAGAATTATATTGCCAAGAATTAATGATAGCAAATTATGTTAGTGATTTTGAAAAATAATATTCAGTTAATATATAAATATGCCTGATGCAGAATGTGGAGTATGTAAAATGACTTTAGGACCAATATGTAAAGGTCCTGAAGAAATTCAAAGATTTTCTGATTTGGTAAATGAAAGAAGTTCAAAATTAATGGGTATGATAACAAATATATCACCAGGTATTCATCATAATGAAATAGATATAACTTCAAGTTGTAATGGAGTAATGTGGTATAAACCATTATATCCAACGCCAAATAATGTAGATTGGGGTTCATAAATCAGAATATATAAGTTTAGTTTCAATATATTCATAATTATCTAATATATCGCTCAATTGGGTTTTATCATTTTCTTCAATCCAAAATTTATCAGTATAGAATGTTCTTCCATTAAGTTTATTAAAACTATTAAAACTTTGCATACTACTATAAGAAAAATAATTTTTTTCTTTTAGAATTTTAGATATAGTAGTATGAATATGTGTTTTTCCGCTATTTTTAGGACCACAAATTATAATATTATTTCCTTTTTGTATAGCAGAAATAACTGTATGTATAGCTTTGGTATATTGTTTATTATAAGAATCCATCTTATAATAAATAAAAAAAGGTTTTTAAATTAGTTTACAAAATATAGAAATATAGTATTTATGCAGTAGAAGATTCAGCTTGTTCAGAGTCAGTGCGTCTATATCTTCGATTATTATCCTTGCGTGGGCGTCGGTTAGCTTGATTCATATTGCGTGTTTCACACATAAGACGACCACCATTAATACCAGAAACATTAGTAGCTTGGAATTCATGGGAACCACTCTCGGGCTTAACCATACCAAATTGAACATATTCACCTTGAACGAGATATTTATATTGGGAATCTCCAACAGAAATTGCGGAGAAATGAGTAAAAATGTCCTTGCCACTATGTTCACCTTCACTACTTACAGTAATAAAACCGTATCCAGTCTTATTATTAAACCATTTAACTTGACCAACAAAACTATTATCAGCGGAACTCATTGTATTTCACTATACCATATATAAGATATATTATTTATATTGTTTTTAATAAATAGTTTTACCTATGAAATAATGCAATTAATTCATCATAAATGGGTTCATCATAATATTCCAATGAATAACAATTTTTAATATATGTAGCAAAATTATTATTAATATATACACATAGTGGATAGAAATAAGTTAAATCTTTCTGATTTTTACGTTCAATATTTTTATTATTATTAATATGCGAATCGCCGATGTCTTGATTAGAATTGATATTATTAACATAATCCCATGGAATAGTTTTTGTATTCATAAAATAATAAATGTATCCAATAGAGATTAAATCATCGCGACGTGAATAAATATTACCCTCATGTATAAAATAACTGACATAATTAGGACTACCAATAATAGTATTATTCGTTTTAGTATTATTTTTAATAGTTTTATTATCATTAATATAAAAAGTAGCAAGACCAAAATCAATAAGGAAAATATCATTATTTTTAATCATAAAATGATGGGGTTTAATATCTCTATGAACAATAAATATTGTATGAATAGTTTCAATAACCGAAATCATTTTTAACATAATATTATCAATATAGGTAAGAGATAAATCATTATTTAAAATATATTCATGAATAGAGCAATCATATTTTGGTATAACTAATATTAAATTATCATTAAGTTTACCGTACCAAAATAATAAAGGAGTAAAATAGCATTTATGTTCTTGCAAATATCTTAATAAAGTGGCTTCATTTTTAATAGTAGTATACCCATTACTATTTTCAACTTTAATAGCAACTGGCTTATTGGAGTTAATATTAATTCCAGAAAATACAGTGCCAAAATTGCCATTACCAATTTTATTTTGTATTAAGTATTTATTATTAATAATACTATTATTATTACTCATAATATTAATTTATCATTATACATTAATATGCAAAAATTTTTAAATAATTTTGAAGAAATATTAGATACATTTTCGCCATTTTATGGAAACATAATTATATTATTTCATGTTTTAAATATATTATATATAATATTTACATATCTAAATATAAATGTATTAAATCCTTACGTGTATAAGTTTAATCGTATGATACAATTCTTTGTATGTTTATTTTTATTAGTAAAGTTTCATCCGTTTAGAAAACATGTTTTAAGAGAAGGAGAATCGCGAATAATATTTAGTAGTGCGTTATTTTTATTATTAAATTTGGGAATAATCGATTATATGAATAATACTGTAAATATAGTAGAAGAAAGAATTAAAAAGATAAACTTAATATATAATAATGAATAAATATACGTTAAAATTATCATTTGATTATAGTGAAATAAGTAAGAAACAAGAAGTATGGAGAAGGAAACAATTTAATATATTTTATGGAACTGGAAGACCGATATATAATATAAATGAAGAAACAGAGCATATACGATGTCATTATAATCCACTATATATAAAAGATATAAATCGAAGGCTAAATAATATGGAAAAATAATATGAAAATAAAATAAATGTTATTGTAATGACAGACAATAACATTAACATAAATGAGATATTTGATGCAGCTATGCAAGACCCATCGTTATTATCAACAATTGATACAAATAAATTATTAGAATCAATAGAAGACGAAGGCAATGATTATTTACAAAATAAAACAATAAGTATAATAAATCAAGAAATATTTGGAACCATTCAATCAATGGATACAGAACTCGAAAAAAAGAAAGATATTTGTGATAAATTAATAGGATTTAGATTAGTAGAAGAAATAAATGAATTACATAAAGGAAAATATGTAAGATGGATAAAGAATAATAAATTATCATCCGGTGGAATAGTTGTAAATATAAAATTTTTAGATACAGGAATAAATATATTATGTAAATCACCAAGTAATCGTTTTGTGCAATATAAATTTGATGAATGTATTACATTTCAAAAAATGACAGAAACTGAACAATTAATAATAATGGCGTATGAATATGCAAGTTAAATTAATTAATTTTATTTTTGCGAGTAAATGAATTGCTTGTTTTTTTAAGTTTATGAGTTTTACATTTCTTTTTAGTTAATATAAAAAAATCTTTTAAGTGATACATTATTTTTTTAGAAATATTTTCGTGATATTCAATTAATTCAAATGTGCGTTCATTATTAGGTTTAAAAATATTATGTTTCATACAACGAGTAATATACTGGTCAGTTATAATAGATTTATAATCATTCAATAATATACCAAGAGTAGAGTTAAATAATCTTTTTATTATATCATAAGTAGAAAGTCCATGTTGATATGCAGTAGGCTGTATATAATAAATACGTTCTTTTTTCATTTCATCAAATTCATAATCATCAATAAAACAAATAGCAGTTTTTTTGGGTAAAAGTGTGCAATTAATTAAATCATTATGAGTTTTTTTATGAGTAGTTCTTCCAATTTGAATAATTTGATTATTAATTTTAAATGCGTATATTATTTGGTCAAATAATATGTCATTATTAGTAGCTATTTTTTTAGTGAAATAATCAATAATATTACTAACAAATAAAGTTTGAGATTGATTATTCGTATAAATATATAATTTATAACATTCCCCCGATTTTTTCTTTTTATATACAAAATTTAAAATTTTTTTAATACCTTTTCTTAAGAATTCTGGAAATAATTCTAATAAATGATAAAATGATATAATATTATTATCCCGAAGAATATCCTTTATAGTATTCCATAGTATATCTACATCTGCAAATGAACCTAAAGTTTCATCTAAATCAAAAACTATAACTTTTTTTACATTTTTAGATTTATTGCTATTAAAAAAGTTTCCTTTATAAATATAGTTTTCATCTTTATTTATATATTCATATTCATATTCATTTAACATTAATACAGGTTCTTATAATATAATACTATATTATAAAATTATTTTCCAGTTGAACCAAATCCACCACTACCTCTTGCAGTATCACTCAATTCATTTTCATTAACAATAACTACATAAAGAGGACATAAGGAAGAATGACAAACTTGAATAAGTCTTGTATGTTTATTAACTGTATATATAGAGTCATCATTTAGTTTTAATGCACGAAATGCACCGATCAAATTACCACGATAGCCAGAATCAATAATACCAGTATTATTAGCTAACATTAAAGGAGTTTTTGAAATACTGGAACGGGGATGTAATGTAAATGCAGTTGGAGTTAAAATATTAGATGTCATATTGCAATAAATCATTTCTGCTTTTACTTTCATATCAATGAATTTCGAATCTACTGTATTTTCGAAATTTACATCTTCTGGAACAAACAAGTCAAAACCAGAATCATGATATTTGTTATTTTTAAACGAGTCATTATGAGTTTCTATTTTATTATTATATAAATCAATTAGACTTTCATCTAATATAGCAATTTTTAATATAGCATAATTATTAGAAGAATTTTCGCAAGTATATCGTAAATTATCGTATATGTTATAACTGGTTTGCATAGCTACTTATAATGAATAAAGTTAAAGAATCTTTAATACCGTTTAAAAATAATATTTAATCTATATTTATGCACATAGTATTTTTACTATTACAATTAAAACATTTACTTAAAGATACTTTTTTTACTGTTTCAGGGTCATTTATGTTATATATTTTAACATTGCATGTTAAACAAGTTATGTATATAGTTATTGAATCATCAAATGATTTACCGAAACCTTTTTCCATTAATTCTAATTGTATAACATTTAAATCCTCTTTATCTATAGGATGTAAATTACTTTGTGAAGACCCCATTTACATATACTTTTAAATTATTTTTGATGCAGTTTTTTATATTCTTTCCAGGATATATTTCTTTCATTATTATCATTGGTGCTAATAGTATTTTGTGCTTCAGTAGTGCTGTATTCTTTATCTAAATTTTCTCCACGTTTTAAAGCACTATCTATATACAACTCTTTTAATACTTTACCAACCATAACAGAACCAGCATGTTGGTCAACTTTACCGTCTTCAATCATTTTTAAAACGATTAATAGTTGTGTCATAATTTCCAAATCTAATTCATCTTTAATGATACGATTAAATATATCAGTATAATTATTATATAAAAAAGGGCATGTTGCTTTAGCCTCCTGTTGATATTGGTCTAAATTTTTTACTTCTAATGCACGATTCGCTTTTTTAAATGTATCCAATTTACGTATATCATCGCGAAGAAGAACGCTATGTTTAACTCTTTGGATATGTTCAGTATTATCTTCACATTCAGATTCGTTTATCATTTTTTGTAAATTTAAACGTTCATTATCGCTTAAGTTTGCCATATTATATATAAAATATATGATATTATTTATGTTATTTTTAACTAATTCATTTAGTATAATTATTTAGCAATTAAAAATAGTAATTTTATCTTAATAAAATGTATATGAAGTTCGATCTTTTTAATATTTTAGTAATCATACTTTTTGTATTGATTCTTTCTTGTGCTACTATGTTTTCTTGTTCTACCTTTATTCCTCATTCTACCGATAGTATTTTTGAAAAACATTCCAAATTCGAAGGATTTCAAAATAATAATAACAAATTAGATTATGCCAGTAATGATAAACAAAATGACGCTATGGATTTAAATAAGGAAAATGTAATTGAATTCAGCGGTGAATCTGCCTGTAAACAAGTATTTGGATTTGATGGTTTATACTGTGAACCAAAAGAAAATCCTCATATGGTAGATAAAATTGGTACTGCTAAAGGTAATCCTAAATGTGTAGGTAAAAGTTATGGATTAACAGATTCAATGGGTGGTTTATGTTTAAGTGAGAATCAAGCCAAATTATTGACTACACGTGGTGGAAATGCAAGCACTGGTGATATCGAAATTTAAGAACAAAAAAAATACAATATATACAATTATTTTATTTTTTATTTTTAAATATACATAGCTAACATGCTTTGATTTGCTTTATCTTCATTTTTAATAAAAGCATCTACGTGTTTTTGTGTAATTGTAATAGGGAATGAAACTTCTATTTCCATATCTTTTTCAAATATTTTGGATTCACTTTTAACCAGTCTAAATAAGTTCAACTTGGTATATATAATTTCCAAACAGCGTTTTAGATTGCGAACACCATCTTCCTTTTTCGTAATATGTTCAGTCGATGCAATATAACGAAGAGTTTCATCTGGAATAATAATATCTTCTTCTTTAAAATTAACTTGTTCCCGAATTTTTGGTAGTAGATGATTTCTTGCAATAGTAATCTTTTCTTTAGCCTCATATCCCTTTGTCTGAATTCGATACATTCTATCTTTTAAAATAGGGTTGATTTTAGATTCGTCATTATAACTGAATATAAACAAACATTTACTTAAATCAAACTCCACTTCAGAAAAGTATTTATCGTGAAATTGGCTATTTTGTGTAGTATCTGTGAGATGTGTTAGAATACCAATTATTTCTTCACCCTTTGGAGTATCACTAATCTTGTCCAATTCATCGAAATATATAACTGGATTCATGCACTTACTATCAATAATAATTTGAACAATTTTACCCCAAGTGCTACCTTCATATGTGTATGAATGACCTTCCAAAAAGCTACTATCACTATTACCACCAAGTGCAATGAAAGCAAACTCACGTCCAAGAATTTTGCTAATTCCTTCTTTTACCAAAGTAGTTTTACCAGTTCCCATGGGTCCTTTAATTGCAATAGCGGTGCCCATAGCAGATGGGTTTGAAATCCATTGTCCCATCATTTGCATAATTTGAAGCTTTGCATCATTTAATCCATATACACAATTATCCAGTGTATTTTTTGCATTTTCCATAAAGTCATTACAAACATCAATACCATCATCAATATGAACAGATAGATTACGATAAATTCCGAAAGGAATTCTCATGAAAGTGTCAACCCAATTTTTTATCTTATAATATTCAGGGTCGCCTGGTTCCATAGTTCGTAGAATATTCAAACGTTGCATGGCAACTGCTTTAAAACTTGGAGGAATATTTGTATCTAAAAGGGCAAGACGATATGGTTTTTGAATATTAATATGCTTATTAATTTCTTTTAGATCTTGCATAACTCGTAGTTGTTCTTTATTAGATAACTTCTTTTTAAAGAAGTCAACTTCATTTGCTTTCTTTTTATCGTTATGAATTAACTTATGATAAATCTTTGCATTCTTATTTCTCGCTTTCTTAATTAATTTTAAGATAGATTTATTACAATCATCAATTGACCTCTTAAGCACCTTATTTTTAGGTTTCTTCTTGAATTGAGTCGTCAATGTTTTCCTGGTTTCAACTAAATCAATATATTCTTGTTCTACATCATTTAATTCAATTTCTGCTTCTTCTTCTTCTTCGTTCTTCTTCTTCTTCTTGGACTTTTTATTTGTGTCTTCTTCGTCTATAGTGCTACTGTCTTTTTCAAAGTTTTCTTTCATAAACATTTTTTCATCATCACTATCACAATCCGCATTATCTTCGATGTATTCTTCATCATCTTCTTCGCCACCGCCCAACATAACTATATTATAAACTCCTTGTTCTTGTTCATCATCTTCTTCATATTCTTCATCTTCGCTATCATCTTCTTCACTTTCATCATCATCTTCTTCATCGTCCTCTTCATAATAATCATCATCTTCTTCTTCCGAAGATTCTTCATACCTTCCTTTCTTTTTATGATTACGTGTGTTATATTTCTTCTTATTATCAATATCTTTTAAACGTTTTTTAGATTTTTCTGTATTCTTGGCACGTTTAGATGCATATTTAGATGGGAATATTTTTGAAATTATTTTTTGTAGTTCAGCTCTGTCAACTTCTTCATCTTCAGATTCATCGTCGCTGTCGGATGAATCGGCATACTTACCTTTTTTCATATTCTTTGAGTTCTTTTTATTTTTTTTAGATTTAGGTGGTTTATAAGTGCTATCACTTTCTTCATCTTCCTCTTCATCTTCATCTTCGCTTGAAGATGACAATGTTTCATACTCGTCAGAATCATCACTATCTGTATCTACAGATTTTTTCTTAAGTTTTTGCTTAAGAAGCTGCTTCTTAATTTCCTTTTGTTTAGTTCCTGCCATGATTAATTATAGTAATTAATTTAATAATATGAATGAAATAATCATATAATTCTTACATCAATTTTATGCAAATTCGATGAAAAAAATATAGTAAATATAAAATTGATTAAGAAATCAAAATATTTAAATAGTATAATATAGTATAATATAGTTTACTCATGTCGCATCAAATGAGTATGAACAATAAAATGCCGGCGTCCCGTATTATTGGAGTCCAATTTAGTATGTTATCACCAGAAGAAATTAGAAAAAATTCAGTGGTTGAAATTTCTTCACGAGATACATATATAAATAATAAACCAGTAGTAGGGGGGCTATTTGATCCACGAATGGGTGTATTGGAACCAGGTATCATATGTCCAACTGATGGGTATACATACATAGATACCCCCGGTTATTTTGGTCATATAGAAATGGCACGTCCAGTATTTTGGATACAACATATAAAAGAAATTATGAAAATTACAAAATGTATTTGTTATAAGTGTAGTAAGCTTCTTATAAATAAAAACCAACATAAACATATATTAGATTATTCGGCAGAAAAAAGATGGCATTATATTACAAATTTACGTTCTAATATAAATAGGTGTGGAGAATGCACAGATGATGGTTGTGGTTGTCTTCAACCATCCAAAATTCGTTTAGAAGGTTTTTCAAATATTAAGGCAACAATTGAATATCAAAATGAAGACCAAAATGAAAGAGTCGAGATTGAATTGACTCCAGAAATATTATTAAGACAATTTAAAAGAATATCAGACGAAGATGTATCATTTATGGGATTTAGTCCAGTATGGTCTCGTCCAGAATGGATGATATGCCAAGTATTGCCGGTTCCACCACCAGCAGTTCGTCCTTCGGTGAAGCATGATGCACAACAAAGAAGTGAAGATGACTTAACACATATTTATAGTAGTATTATTAAAAATAACAGTGATTTGGCGGATAAGATAGCAAATAATGCATCGCCAAATGTAATAAAACAGTTGGTTGATACTTTGCAATATTTGGTAGCGATGATTGTAAATAATAAAGTGAAGGGTGCAGAACCAATGGCACAACGTTCTGGTAGAACAATGAATTGTATTATGAGTAGATTGAATAGTAAGAATGGTAGAATTCGTGGTAATTTAATGGGTAAGCGTGTGGATTTTAGTGCTCGTTCTGTAATTACTGGTGATCCGAATTTATCTATTCGTCAGTTAGGTGTTCCCATGAAAATTGCTATGAATATTACAAAGCCTATTACTGTAAATGACCGAAATCGTGATTTCTTAATAAAGTTAATTCAAAATGGTCCAGATAAGTATCCAGGTGCAAAAATTTTAGAAAGAAAAAATGGTGAAAATATTACATTACGATATCGTGATCGTGATTCCATACGTCTATATGATGGTGATATTGTACACAGGCATATGATGGACGGTGATGCTGTTTTATTTAATAGACAGCCCAGTCTTCATAGAATGAGTATGATGTGTCATATAGTCAAAATTATGAAAAAAGGTGATACCTTTCGCATGAATGTGGGAGATACTAAACCTTACAATGCCGATCAAACTCTCCATTGAGGTCGGCAACAGGGGGACTGAAAAGGTTGCTACCCCCTAGTATATAATTTAAGGCAAAATACTTAAAAATAAAATATATTAATATACTAATGTGTGATACAAAACTTCAAAACGTCAAAATGAAACTGTGCAATAAATGTTCAATCGAAAAATTGGAAACTGAATTTCGTATTAAAGGTAAATATAGACAAAACTGTTGCAAAGTTTGTGCAAATAGCCAAAGAAGAGATAATTATAAAAATAATGAAATTTTTAGGCAAAAATGTATAAACGATGCAACTACTTTTAAAAAAACTAAAAAAAAAATACGAGATAACCAATTAAAAAAAGAACAAGAAAAGATTGGTATTGACAATATGGAATGTAGGTATTGTTTTGAAATCAAACATAAAGATAGATTTAGATGGAATCGTAAAAAATGCCGAGACTGCGAAAGAGATGAACCTAAAGAAAAGTTCAAACGATATGTAAGAACCAGAATATATAATTGTTTGAAAGTTCATAAAGCTAAAAGCCATATTGAATATTTAGGAACATCTACAAATGAATATTTAGATTGGATAATGTCTTATGATATTAATTATAATTTAGATAATTATGGACCAGTTTGGCATATTGACCATGTTATACCTCTATCGCAATTTGATTTATTAAATGAAGAAGAACAATTACTTGCTTTTAATTGGAGAAATACAATGCCTCTTTCTGCTACTGAAAATTTAAAAAAAAATAAAAGAATAGATATAGCACAAATAGATGAACATTTAAAAAAATTAGAAGAGTATCACACAATAAAAAATATAATAATGCCTGAAAATTTTAAAAAATTATATGCGACATACCTTGATGCTGGAACGTCCTGAGAGCCTTAACTACCACCTCATATTGGAAACTTTATGAGGGAACTCGGTTAATTGCCGAACCCAATGGTCATAATGTTAAGGATTGGATAATCAGCAGCGTTACTATCTACGTCCGTTATGATAGGATATGATAGGCGTTCAGAGACTGAACGGGTATGGGTGAGTGATGATGGTTTAACCAACTTGAACTTGCTTAAGATACAGTCCACCCCACTTGGAAACATTTGGGATTAATGGCTGCATTAATGCAGTGTGTTCGATGGAGATGAGATGAATATGCATATGCCACAAAACATATTGGCAGAAACAGAACTAAAACATTTGGCAGCAATTCCATACCAGATGATAAGTCCAGCGGGTAATTCCCCAATCATCGGTATTTACCAAGATTCAATGTTGGGTTCATATAGGTTTACACGTTCAGATTTAAATTTCACGCACCGTGATGCAATGAATTTATTGATGATGTTTAAAAAGGTAGACCCAAAATTTTTACAAGAAAAAAAGGGAAAAGTGTCAAATTTTGAAATTTTATCCCAAATATTACCAGCATTAACAATGAAATACAAAATAGATAAATATTACAATGAAGACGAAGAAGATTATGCAACATCAAATAATGTTCTTGAAATTAGAAATGGAAAATATATTCGTGGTAATTTGGAGAAATCAGTATTAGGTTCAACCACAAAGGGTATTTTGCACAGAATTTGTAATGATTTTGGAAATATTCAAGCAACTGAATTTGTAGATGACCTACAGAACATTATTACAGAATATATGAAATCCAGTTCATTCAGTGTAGGTATTAGTGATTTGATTGCAAATAAAGAAACCCAAGATAAAATTATTCTTGCTATTTTAAAACAAAAAGAAGAAGTTCAAGGTGTTATTGAAAAAGTTCATTTGGGAACATTTGAAAATAATACATCTGCCAGTAATAATACTGAATTTGAAACCAGTATTAATAATGTATTAAATAAAGCTACTGAACAAGCTGGTAAAATTGGACGTAATTCTTTGAATAAAAATAATCGATTTCTAATGATTGTCAATTGTGGGTCAAAGGGCACTTTAATTAATATTTCACAAATGATTTCATGTGTAGGTCAAACTAATATAGACGGTAAACGTGTTCCATATGGCTTCGAAAATAGAACTCTTCCTCATTTCAATAAATTTGATGATAGTCCAGCTGCAAGAGGATTTGTTGAAAATTCTTATATTTCTGGATTAACTGCTCCCGAATTGTTCTTTCATGCAATGGGTGGTCGTGTTGGTCTTATTGATACTGCTGTTAAAACTTCTCAAACTGGTTATATTCAAAGAAGATTAATTAAAGGTTTGGAAGATATTAAAGTAGAATATGATATGACCGTTCGTAATAATAAGGGTAAAATCATTCAATTCGACTATGGTGATGATAATTTTGATTCTACCAAAACAGAAAACCAGAAAATACCTTTGGTTGAAATGAGCCCTGAAGATATTTATTTACATTATGATATTTTGGGCACAACTGAAATTACTAATCTATTTACAAAAGGAACTGCTACAAGACACCGAAAGCAAAAGAATAGTCTTAAAGAAAAATGTCAAGAATACATTAATAAAATGTTTGAATCAAGAAACCAGATTGTAAATAATGTATTTAATCATACTAATGAATGCACCATTCGTATGCCAGTTGCCTTTCAAAATATTATTGTAAATATTCAAGGACAATTGAACTTGAATGCCAATGCATTAGTAGATATTACTCCACTTGAAGCATTTGAACTAATTGAAATCTATCTTAATAAATTAAAACGATTATCTTACTGTAATCCAAATCCTTTGTTTGAAATTATGTATTTGTTTTATTTAAATCCACGTGATTTAATTACAAGAAAACGTTTTCATAGACGGGGGTTAACTATGTTATTGGAAACTATTGTATTGAAATATAAGCAAGCTATTGTTCACCCAGGAGAAATGGTCGGTGTTATTGCTGGTCAATCTATTGGTGAACCAACCACACAATTGACTTTAAATACATTTCATTTAAGTGGTGTTGCATCTAAATCTAATGTTACTCGTGGTGTTCCTCGCATTGAAGAAATTTTGAGATTAACAAAGAATCCCAAGAATCCATCACTTACTGTGCATTTAAAGGCTATAGATGAAACCAATAGAGATAAAGCTGACCAGTATGCTAATATGTTAGAACATACAAAACTTATTGATGTCATTAAGAAAATACAAATATGTTTCGACCCTGATGACCAAAATAGCATTATTCAGAATGACCAATATTTAATGGAACAATACTATGAATTTGAAAATTTGATTGACGAATGTAATGGTGGAAGTGATGATAATAGTGTTGTTAAATCAAAATGGGTAATTCGTATGGAATTTGATTCAGAAACTCTTTTGGAAAAAAATATTACTATGGACGATATTCATTTCGCTATTAACAGTAGTTATAATAATGATATTACATGTGTATACACTGATTATAATTCCAGTAATCTAATATTTAGAATTCGTATGAATAGCAATATTTTAAATAAAAATAGGAGGCAAAAAGGAGTTGCCGAGTCATTAGACCAATCTGATGAAATATTTTTGTTAAGAAATTTTCAAGATAATATTTTGAGTAATATTGTTCTACGAGGTATTTCTGGAATTACTAATGTATTACCTCGAAAATTACAAAATATGGTTTCAAAAGTTGATGACAAATTTGTTCAAAATGATACATGGGTTTTAGATACCACTGGAACTAACCTGCTTGATGTATTAGCTTTTGATTTCATAGATAATAAAAGAACATATAGTAATGATATTAGAGAAATACACAATGTTTTAGGTATTGAAGCTGCCCGTCAAGTTATTTATAATGAACTTACAGAAGTTATGGATTTCAGTGGTGTTTATATTAATTATCATCACGTATCCATTCTATGTGATAGAATGACTTCCAACCAAAACCTGGTTGCTATATTCCGTTCTGGTATATTGAACGATGATATTGGTCCTATTTCAAAATCGACTTTTGAAGTTCATACAGAAGTATTATTAGATGCTTCAAGACATGCAGACTTTGACCATATGCGTGGTGTATCTGCAAATGTTATGATGGGGCAATTAGGCACATATGGAACTGGTATGTTTAATGTCGTATTGGATATTAATGCAATGAAAGATATAGATGGACGTGATGTTAATACTAAAAATCGTGATGAAGAAATCGAATCATTATTCGGCGGATTAGAAGACCAAACAGATGTATGTTCTAAAAATAATATTGAAATCAATAATAATTTAGCTGCAGTAAAACAAAAAGATATGGGTGTATGTGATGATGATTATGATATTGGTTTTTAAATAAAATACTATAAAAATAATATAAAGAATTTTTTTTTACTATACTGGGAAACCCCCATTCCCGATTTAGCTCAGTTGGTAGAAGCGGACGACTGTAGTGGTTGATACGTATTGTATCTTTTCTTTGGATATCGTCAGGTCACCTGTTCGAATCAGGTAATCGGGATTTTTATATAATTAATGAATAATTATATAAATAAATATTTTTATTATACAGATTTTATTAAATTGAAGGTTTTATATGATTATTCCAAAAATATTGACCAATAAAAATTAAAATATTTATACCAAACAACACCAACTTGAAAAATAGTTGTTCATTTAATAAAACACCTTCTTTTATAAAATTTGACATATTTTCCAGTTCATTTAATACTTCTTCTATATGTTCGATGCAGTCCAAAATAAAATTTTTTCTAACTAAACTCTCATTTAAATCATTTATTTGTTTTAGCTCATTATTTATTAATTCATTATTTAATTTTTCAATAAAATATTTATTATATCTCAATTGACGCTTACTAAATTCTATTTTATCTTTATTAAAATCTAACTTATCCCATTTAAAATCTTTATGTAAAGGATATTTTGGTCTATCCTTATTTATTACATGGTATAAATAACTGTTTGTCTCTAAAAAAATTTTTATTTCTTCTGGTTTTTCTTCTTCATTATTAATTAATGTTCCTTTTTCTACATCATTATTTTCTGTATTTGGATAACAACAACTCTCATCGTTTATTCTATCATCACTATAGTATATTTTTGAATTATACACAAAATAATACCACCATACTTCTTTTTCTGAAAAAATATTACTTTTATACAATATCTTTTTTTTCTTTTCTTTCTCTCCATACCAATTTGATATAACCCTTTCAAATTTATTTTCTTCTTTCAATAATTTACTCAAGTGTTCTTTTGTTGTTTTTATAAATTTTGTAACTACTTTTAATTCTCCTTTTTGTATATTTAACTCATTAAAAAAATCTAATAATTTATAACTATCTTTTATCATTTTTGTATTTTGATAACACCAATAACTACTATTTGCTGCTATATCATGTGCCATCGGTCCTGAAACTTCACTTATTACATATTCATCTTTATTTATAAAAGAATATTTAAAAAGATTTAATGATTCCCGACCCAGCCGTTTTTTTTCTTCTGTTGGCAACAAACGAATTAAATCTATTTCCTTAACTAATATTGATGACGCAAAATTTATATTTCTTTCTATTATATTTAAGTGTTTTTCATTTAATTTTTCATTATTTATTAACCGCACTTTACTATATATTGACTGTAACTTATAATACACCGAATATATTATTGCTATAAATCCAATATACAAAGTTTGTCTATTATGATAATTAAATATCATTTCAAAATTTTCTTCTTTTTCTTTTTCTTCCAATATTACATTCATCATCCATTCCTTTAAAGAATATAAAAATTTATCTTTTTCTATATACTCTTTATCTTTTATTAAATCATCTTTAAATTTTTCTTCAAATTCTTTTTTTACTTTATCTGACACTTCTTTATCAAACTTATCCTTTATTTTTTTTATACTTTTACTATTTTTATATTGTTTTATCTCTGTTGAACACCTTGCATGATTAAATATTTTATTATTTTTTATATTTGATAATTTTAAACAATCATTTTTTATTGAATTATATCTATGTAAAAAATCACCTATAGGTGCTTTCGCGTTTTTCATAAAAATTATATCATCTATTAATAACTTATCTATCATATTAAATAATTCTTCTATTTCTGTTAATATTTTGTTGCTTTCGCTTATTGTGAATAAATTTTTACTATCATAATTATTTACATCATAGTTTTCTATGTTAAAATAATTTATTTTTTCCTTTTCTTTTTCTTCTTCTTCTGTATTTGTTATATTTATCTTTTGACTTATTATATTTATTTTTTTTTTGAAATTCATAACTTGATTACAATATTCTACATAATTTCTTTTATGTTTTAAATTATTAAACAAACCTATCCAATAATAATTTATAAAATCAGACCATAATAACGGTCTTTTTAATCTATAATCTAAATCAATATTTTTCGATACTTCTATTTTTTCATCATTATTATCATCATCTTGTTTATTTAATGAATATTTCATTACATTATTCAATATATTACTATCAAAATCTGTTAAAGAAAAATTATAATCAAAATCATTATATATTGGATTTTTATATTCTATTTCATCATTTTCAAAAGCTTTTTCTAATATATGACTACTACTATATGATGGTAATGTCGCATTATCATCAGCAAAAAAAGCTCCGACTTCATCATCTGTTTCTAATAGCAATGTTTCATTGCTTTGAATACTTCTAAAACTATTTAAACTCACACTTAAACGGTCATCATTATCGTTATCATCATCATCAAATACATTATCTGGTATATTACTACCTAGAGATGGTAATGTGCCATCATCTGGAACTTGATATAAATCATATGCGTTTTTTATGTCCATTATAAAATTATTAATATTTTTTTTAATATATTTTACATAAAAGTCTTTTTTATACATTTTAAATACTGATATTGCATTGAAATATTTATAGTTAATTATACTTAAATAATTATAATTAACTAATTTATCGTCTTTTCTTTTGAGTTTTATTCTGTTTACTATTTTTTTTCGTGCCATTCTTAGCTTTTCTGCAAAAACTGCGTTTGGTGCCATTTGCTACTTTACAACCTCTAACTTTCTTACACTTGTTAGGGTTCTTAACACTTTTACCTTTACAAAGAGATTTTCCCATTTATACATATTATATAGATTTTATACTTTGACTAATTTGACCTTGTAATTTTTTAAATAATCATGTAATGATTGTTTTGTCATAATTACATCTTTCACCTCATTTAATTTTACATTGGGTGTAATAATGCTATAATTAGTCATGAATTTATCAGTTGTTTTATAAGGATTTGTTCTTATAAATATAAATTCATCTAAATCTGTGTTTCCACCCAAAATAATATAATTTGTATTGATATTCATGCTTTTATAATTATCTTTTGAGAACAATACAACTGGTAAATTCATTTCATTACATAAAACCCAAATATCAAATTGGGTAATTACATAATAATCATTCATTACCATATTTTCAAAAGTAATCTGATTTGTTTTAATTTTACTAATATATTCACGTTTGAATTGTTTGGACAATATCATTTTAATGATAATCCCATAATTACTTATTTTAAATAATTTTTTATAAGCATTTACTAACCGTTGTTTTATAGTATAGATATTCTCTTCAATACCAGCTTTGGTTTTCAATATATAAGCTAATATATAATAACTACATAATGGAGAATTATTTAATACTAATTCTTGGTGATTATTAAAAGAAGTATTCCAATTATTTTTATCAACGATATTGTTAGTTTCATTTATGCATTCATTATCCATTGTAGACATATTAGAATTTATATCGAGAACAGCTTGTTCTTTTAATGTAATTTTATTATTACCTATTTTTGTGGTCGATTTTGCTAATTCATATGGAATGTTCTCAATATAAGAACCTTGATTTAATGAATTAAAATATTCATCATTAATATGACTATTCAATAGTAATAATTCATTGGGCAATAAATCAAAATCAACATTTGTAAAATTAATATAAGATGGGTCAAATAAAAATAATTTTATTCGATTGTTTCTAATAATTTCATCTGCTATACGATTATAATATAAGTTCTCGTTATCTTCGTTTGTAAATAGATTTTTAATAGGAATGCACAATCTATTTTCATTATTTACACAAAAACCTTCGCCGTCTGAAGGATTGTTTTTATAAATAGTATCAAGAACATCTTCTGTAAATTCAACAAAATTAACATGAGGTTTTAATAATTGTTTTATTAATTCAACCATTTTTTTCATTTTTAATCGATATACATATTCTTTGGAATTTGATAAAAATTTTATTTGGTCAGTATATTCTTTATTCATTAGATTAGTTAGTTCTTCTCTTAACTTAAATCTAAAATGTAAATAAAAGTTCGTTTCTAATTTAATATTTCGAGTAGTAAGTTCTCTAACTTTATCAGAATTATAACTGGTAGTTAATGATTTATCCGCAGTATAGTAATTTCTGTAGCTGGCAGTCTTTAATGTTTCAATATCATCATTTTCTAAATTTTGTTCTGGTTTATCTAACAAAATAAATTGATTTGTTTCTGTAATTACTCCTACTATCATTGCATCTTCTTCTACTTTTAGTATTGGGCGACATAGTATTTCATTATTTGTTTTATTGTTAATCATTTGTAGTAAAGAAATAGTAGTATTATAATCTAACCATTTTACATCATCTATAAATATATGTTCTAATTTATTTAATTTAATAGATGGTCTGGTAGGAATGTAAACTTGATATTTATTTTCTATTACGCTTGATACCATTAAACCTATAAGTTTTCCTCTGTAATTAAGAACTTGTTTATGAACAGTTATATTATATTTTTGTAAAGTATCATATATATGTTTGGCTGATAAATTACTTTTATATTTATATATTTTAGGTTTATCCTGTGGTTTACATCTGTTAGATATAATTTTTTCAATATTAGTCATTACTGACGAAAGTTTTGGTGGTATGTTCTCATTATATAATATTTTTACGGCATTTATTTTATTAGATGAACTTGCATCTTTGGTATGACCATATACGTATATAGGTTGATAGTATTCATTTTGTTTTACTATTAATACAGAACCTCGTTTATTACTATATAAAACATCAGAATAAGAATTAGTAGGACAAATTAATGATACATTATCTCGAATGTCATTATCTTCTATTTGCATTATAACTAAATTTAATCCTCTATCAAATAATCCTATTTCAGGTGAACATACAATATCCCATAAATATGAATGGTCTATTATAGAATCATCATTACCTAAAAATGATAAAAATTTTTCATATGAAGCAATTGTAAATTTTAAAAAGTTATATTCACTGGGTTTATTCAAATCAATACTCTTATAATAATCTGTATTACGATATTTTTCTACATCTATATCACTTATATTTACTTTTTTGGGTTGAAATAAAGATACCAATGTTCCATTATGAACTTTTAAATAAAAATCTAATGATAATTTTTCAATAATAATATTACGCATTTCTTTTATAGTAGGAACTTCTATCTTATTATGATACGTATATATATCTGCAATGCATGCAACAAAAGATTGTCTATCTGATTTTTCTACACCATACCTTAATAATGGAGATTCATTTTTCTTAATATAAGAATCATTTGTTGGGTCAACTGACTTTGAATTATCAGTATGTAAAAATAGTTCTAATGATAAAGGTAAAAATCCCCATCTATGTTGTGGTAATAATATTTTCTTATTTTCAAGTATATTTAAATAATTTCGAGTCATCTTTATAACATCTGTTTTTTCACCATATATCAAATCGCTATTTCCATACTTAATATCTTCTTCCTTAATATTCAATTCGTTCCTTCTTACGTTTTGTTTAATACTAAAAGGGGTTTTAAAACAACATGGTATACCATGTTCTCCCTTGGATTTTGATTTATCCAAAAATCCAGGATTATAATGTATATAATTACCATTTGAATCTAAATGTTGACGTTCGTCTGTAAACTCATATATATAATGACCTTCTGGCGGATTATTTCTTTGATTTTGGGGTATAATTTTACCACCACATTCACCATTATTAACTTGTTCTTCTGTAAGTGGTTTATTTGTTTTTAAACACCAATATCTTGGACACATATACCAGTATGGTTTTTCTGGATTTGTTCCATATTTAACAGCTATACCATAAGCTTTTTGAGCTTCTGGGTCGTTATCGATTTCTTCTTTTTCTTCTGGTGTTAATATTACAGGTTGTCTATTCGACTGTGCAGGACAAATTGTAGCATATGGGTCATTATTTTCACTGGAAAAAAACATAGGTTCTAATCTTTGCAACTTTTTTGCAAAATAGGAACCACTATTTTTGCCTTTAACTCCACCACTAAAAAAATCATCATCGTCATCTTCTTCATCTTCTTCTATTTCTGCAACTACTTTTGTATTTGTAATTTCCTCTTCTGTTTCTTCATATTCATCTTCTTCCTCTTCTTCCTCTTCTTCATCAAATAAAATACCACTTGCATCATCATCTTCATCATCATCAAATAAAATACCACTTGCATCATCATCTTCATCATTATTATTTCTTAATTGGTCAATATAACCTAATGTTTCTTTATTATCGGGTTCTTTTGAAATATCAACATCAGTAGTTATTATATTTTCAGTATTGGGTTGAGTAGATTCTTGTGTATCCTTCTTAAGAGAATTTATTAATTGTTTTGAAATATTAAGTTTATCTTTAAATTGTGTTAATTTTACAAAAGCTTCAATAAAAATATTAATATTCTGAATATATTTTAAAGAATCTATATTAGTAATATTAAATTGAATTCTATTTTCAATATCAATATATTCAAGTGTAGTTGGGAATCCAGGATTATCAGCAATATTTATTTTTTTGTTAATATAATTACCGTTAACTAAATTGAATTCATTTAAATAACTAATAATATCTTGTTCCGCCTCTGCTTCGGTTAAATTAAAATTAAGAGCAATAATACTAACTATATTTTTAATATTCATATTTTGTTTATAATACATGTTAATAAGAGCGTTTTTTTCGTCCATTTCTTTATAATTGCTAACACGTTTATAACGTAAGCTGGATATATTTTTACTGGATTCAATTATATTAAAGACAGGCGTAAGTAATAATAAATCAGAATCATTAATACGATTATTATATTTAACAGAACAATTATAAACAATATTATTAGATTCAATTAAATGACTATAAATATTTTCTAATAAAGAAATTCTATTATGAATTTGTAAATGTTTATTAATTTCTTTAATAATAGGATTTACATTAGTAGTAATATATTTCTCAATAATATTAATATTAACAGGTGTAGGAAATTTTATTTCAGTATAAATATTGCCATTAACTGTTAATCCGATGTGAAGATAAATCGAGTTTTCCATGAATATGTCTTTTTTTATAAGAGATATATATTTATGAAATCCAATCATTTTTTTTGAAAATTGTGAAATTTGAATTTTAGATAAGAAAGGTTTTTTTCTTCCATCATCTGAAAATCCATTTGAAAACAATCTAAAGACCTCTTCTTTTTTAAATCCAGGTTTATATTTAATAAAAGGAATATCAGAAGTAGCATGGAGTTTTTTAAAAATATTCTCCAAAGGAATAATAGTTTTATTTTCAGGATGAATAACAATATTTAAATCAGTAATGCCATTTGAAACGTAAGGAATATCAATATTAGTATCAAAAATCTTATATAATGTATCAATGCGAGTATCTTTTATTTTTTTCAAAGCTTTAGTAGTATCAATTAATTTGGATTTATTTTCATTTAATTGGTCAAGTGATAAAATATTTAAATTATTCAAAAAAGGAAAGTAATGTTTTATAATAGTATTTTGATTTAAATTTTTAGAATTAGTATGCTGTAAAACATTTTCAGCTAAACATAAATATAAAGTATTATTAGTAATATCTCCATAATTTAATAATAAACTATTCTCCATAGTAAATAAAGTATTATCAATAGAAGTTTTAAATACAGGTTCATCAGAAGGTAATATAGAAAATGGATTACTTGAAAATAAAATATTATGAAATGACGAAAATTTATGTCCAATAGGAATAGAAATATCCAAATTAGTATTATCTAATTTCAATTTAGTTTCAACGTCTTTATATGAAAAATATTCTTGGTCTAAACCTGCAAGGTATTTAATACCATCATCATGATTAACTAATTCTAAATTCATAATCATTTGACCTAATGTATTTTTGAAAATGCCATTATCTTTTGTTTGTAAATATTTGAAATGGTTAGGAAAATGGAAAGAAGTATTTCTTTTTGCAAATAGGTACATCTCTTCATATGAGATATTTTCAAAAATAGTTTCATTTAATATTTTTCTTTTAATATTTCGAATCGAATCGTCATTATGGATATGTTGTTCACTATAAATAATTTGCGGATTAAATTTATCTAAATACAATTGTTCAGTATTACTGAAAATATGATTATTACTTTGTGTATTAAATAAATATATATGACTGGGGTTTCCATTATTGTCTAAAATATAAATTTTGTAAGTATTTAATTTTGGTGGTATTAAAACTGTTTGTTCCTCCATAATTATATATTTATATATACAATATGTAAGTATTTTGTATTGATAATATTATTTCAAAGAATAATATTATCCCCAACGAATAATCTTAATAATTTTATTAGGCATGAATGGATAAAGTAGATTATAGAAGCTTTTAATGTATATAGAATTATTTATAATGCGTATTTCTTTTAAATGTTTCCCATATTTTTGTTTTAATAATTTTAAAATGCCAAGAGCAGTAGAAAATTCCAAAGAATGTTTTAATCCAAAACGATGACTATCAAATATCCATATCCACTCATTTTCACCATTTTCTTCTAAAACTTCTTCATAATGAGCTAATATGCCTTTTGTATCCCAATATTTGGTAGCTTTGGCGGGACATGTATAATAGAAATTTATATTATTAATAGTATCTATTTTATAAAAAGAATGACTTCCTGGTTCATTATCACAAATAATGCACATAGTTAAATAATAGAAATATTATAAAAATATAAATATGCCATACCTATTTCAAATATAATATCATAACTTAATACAATAAATGTATCAATATAATTTATTTTTTTACTAATATATTCATTATTATGATTTGGTGTATATACTTTAACTTTACGAAATCCTTTATACCATACGACAGTTGTCCAAAAAGAACAAACATATATCATTACAAAAAACATTTTCATTTGTCTTTGAAAATGCAAAGGATTTCTATAAAGTATAAGAATATCGTATAAAGTAATTGCTCCCATTAAAGATAACGAACTTAGACTATTTACATGTCTTTTGGAAGAGTGCCCCACTTTTTTTGTTTTAATTAATACATTCATAGTAATAAACAAAATTAATACATGAAGAAAAAAACAATATTTATATATGTAGAGTCTATCTCCAAAATATAATCCTATGGTTGTAATGCAACCACCTTCTTGAAAGCCTTGTAAAAATATACCTATATTTGTAGGTAATTGAACACTATAATTATTATAATTCAAATACATTGGTTTTATAATACGGGTATTACTATAATGTAAAAAAAATTCGATAATGGTCCATATAATAGTAGCATTTGTCATTATATGAAAACAATCTGTGCGATTATTTGTTATATACTCTTCAAAACATAATACAAATGTAAATAATCCATAATATATTTTTGTATTTGCATTTGTAGCAAAATCACCAACACGTAATATATAGTATTTATTGTTGGTTAAAATCATGTAATTATAAAATAATATTATTATGATTATTATTTTATATTATTTATGCATCATAATATGGATTATCGTGAATTTTCATTCCACAATATTCTTGAGGAGTTTCTTTATAATCAACAGGTTGGTGTATACCAGCTTCTTTTGCATTCTCTAATAGAAATTTGAAGTTTTGCCAAAATTCACTTTTATGTCCAACTGACTTAGTCATTACATGTGATAATTCATGAATAGCTACAAAAGTTAATGTGCTTTCATCTATCAGATTTTCATTATCACCTTTCTTTTTATTTAAACAAAAAGCTATTTTTTCACCTTTATTCTCGCTATATGCAGTATATGAACTGGTTGGTAATGTTTCCATTACTCTTTTAGGATTAAAACCAGAAACTAAACGACCTACACTATCTAAATCTGGATATTTATTATGAACATAGTTTACAAGGTCTTTACATTTGTTTGTTACTTTGGCTAATAAATCGGCTGCTTGAGTAATTTTAGTACGTTCTCTAACACAATATTTATTACCGTCTTTATCAGAAACAATACATTTTAATTGAAATTCACCCCAGTTCTCAAAAAATATATATAAACATATTCCTAAAATTACTATTAACACAATATGTCCTAAAATTTCAATATTTTTCATTTTACTATATATATAAATCAGGTTTTATCATTTTAAAAACATTTATTCAAATTATAATAGATATTATCTATTATAATTATTGCTATAAACTGTATGACTTATTCATTTATTTACTCAAGGACTTTTTGTTGACTTGGGCAAGGTTCAATAGTGCTTTGCATCCATGGTCCAGTATTACCATCGTTGGCAATAAAAGGGTCAGGGCGGATATCATGACTTGCGTTCTTTAAACATTGACCAATAGAGTCAACGCCGATGTGTTGTCCAGCCTTAAGAAGGTCAGGCATACCAGTGCCATTTCCAGCAGCGGCAGGGTTTAATTTAGCCCATTGACTGTTTTCATCAGAAGGTAATAAGTCTTGGGGAGCAACTGTTTCTTTGGTAGAATAACCAGCGCTTGCTGCAGGTTCAGCAGGAGCAGGTTCAGCAGGGGCATCAGCAGCAGCGGCAGCTTCTTCTTCTACACCACCTTCCATTTTATCAACAACGAGGGATTTGTTATTAGAATACATTACAAGAGCCCACATTAATATTAGAAAAACAACAAGGAAGACAAATCGTTCCATTGTTATAAACTTTTTGATTCCGTTGAAAGTTCCACTAAGTAATTTTGTAAACATTTTGTTTATATAATAACGGTTGATAAATTATTTATAACAAATGTTTTTTTTGCTAAAATATATAGACTGTAATAATGATTAATAGATGACGAAGATTTTTTCTAAATATTTTGTTTATTCTTCATTTATATTTTCGAAATCACTATCATCACTATCAGTAGTTTCATCTAACATATATACATTCTTTATACGTTTTGCTTCTAAATACGATGAAAGTGCTAAATTACGAGCCATCTTTGCCTTTCTTTTTGCTTCCTTATACATTTCATAATAAACATTATTTTTATTTTTTATAGAAACTGGATTTTCATCTGTAATTTTATCTAAAGTTAAATTTATTTCTTGTAATTCATCTTCATTTTCTTTAGTTTCACTCATACCATTATTATTTTGTTCTAAATGTGTATCTTCTGAATTTATATCAGGAGTATATTCCTGTGTATTTACCTCAAAATTATCTAAATTTAACTCGGTAGTATCAGTAGTAAGTGTAGTTTCTTGTTCATCTTCACTATTGTCAACATCTTCTATAATAACTTCTTCGGTTTCAGCATTCGATGATAGATTTTCATTTATAGGAGTAGTCATTTCAGTAGGTTCTTCTTCTACCTCTTCTACCTCTTCAGTTTCAACATCTTTTTCTAAATTAGTTTTAATTGGTATATTAATCTTCTTTGATTGTTCGATAGGTGCAGGCACATTTTTCTTGAATAAACATTCTTCAAATAAATTATTTGGTTTCATCACCATCATTTGCTTTAAATCTAATGCTATTTGAAAACATGTAGCAGAACATTTTATACCTTTAATTTCTATTATTGACATTATATTCATATTTTCTTTAACAAAATCCATTGAAACTAACTCCTCATCTTCATTATAAATTCTCAAAGAAGGTTTTCCTAAATTAGTTGGAATATTTACTCTCGCCAAATAATATTTTCCAGATTTGAATATTTTTAATGGACTGGTAAAATAGTTTTCAATATCATGCATTTCCATTTCGCTTTCAAACCAATCATTACGATTATTATAAATCATTTGTTGACATTTATTTTCAAGGTTCTCCATCCATTCAATAAATGATATATTTTCATTTGTAAACATTAAATCTGTATAATATTTTTTGTTTGCTTTTAAAAATCCGTTTTTTGTATTACATTTTGGTGGTTGAATATATAAAGGTTTATCTGCATGAGATAATCGAATAAAGAAACTACCACCAGGTATTTGTTGAGGTTTAGCTAAATTTAGTTTATCAAAATCAAAAGTATGATCAGTATTATGTATACTTTCCATTAAAACATATACCTAAAAGAATAACTCGATGATAACGCATTTATATTTCGTTTAATAATTTAATAAAATATAAGTTTGGATTTTAATATGAAAAATTTAAAAGAAATATTAATAGATTATTTAAAAGATGATAATACACGTAAAGAATTAAATGAAATTATAAAACCAATTACAGAGCCAATATATAATGAATTATATATTTATATTTGGATATTTTGCTTTTACAGCATTTTATTATTTTTAATTATATTGGCAAATCTGTTCTTATTATTAAAAATTTTTGATAAAACTAAATTTATTAATATGTATTCTATGTATTAATTTTTATTGTAAACATATTTAAATAGTATTTCTATTTATATATATTAAAATGAATAGATATGGAGCAGTTAAACAATTAAATAAAGCCAATTTCATTAATTTATTATCCACTTGTGATGAAGATACATTAAAAAATATTGTAGAGATTTCAAAAGGTGATATTTTAAAAATTATTTCTGACCGTATGACAAAATTAGATTTACAACAATTAGTCTATAATCTGGATTTAATTCCAACAGAAGATATTCTTGCCCAACATGAAATTCGTCAAAAGAAGATTAAAGAAAGACATGAAAAGATTGATATGTCAGGAAATAAAATAGAATATATTCCTATACCCGATTTTGATGATGCAGAATCAAATAAAAAAATGAAGATTTATTTAACTGCATTCAAAAAGGCAAAGAATAATGTAGAAAAACAAAATAATATTATTAGTGTTATTCGTGATAATTCTAAACGAGAGTTAGGTATATTTTTAAATACTATTAGTAATATTGTTAGGAATAAACAAATTCCTATTTTTGAAGAAATTCATGATATATTATTTAAAGCTTTATCTGATGTTCAACAAAATGCTATGCAAAAAAATATAACAGAGGTTGAAATGATAGTTTAGTATAATAAGCTTTTTAGTTTTATTTTTAATTATTATATAATAATTAAAAATTAAAAGATACGTAAAATGAAATTACTCTTCATTACTATCAACAGCAGTATTAGAAGGACTGGCTTTCATTATCAACTTAATCTTATATACTCTGTTTCCAATTGCGCTGACACCTGTCAAGTTATGTTGATTAGTAGCAGGAGCAACAGTTAGTTTGAAACTAATAGTATCATCTGCAGCAAATGGGATAGATTGGAAAGTTCCAGAATTTCCAAGTCCAGAAAAACGGGAAGGAGCAGCACCCATTAGTTGATCAAATAATGATTTGCAGATATTAGTATTGCCGGTTTGAGCATTAGTCATGAAATTACCAGATGCATCACCTGTTACAATACCGGTATGGTCGCCAGTAGTGCTTACTGCAGTGAGAGAAGCATTAATATCATACCAAGTTTGACCACTGGAAGACGCACCAGTGACAGTTCTCAAGTTTTGTAAAAGCTCGGGTTCGTTATTAAAAAGATCTACACCAAAATGAGTGGAGAATAATTTAAGTGCAAGATAACGGGTAAAATCGTGGCAAACCATCATCTTGTTTGAAGCTAAAGTAGAACCATCTGAACCAGTAGTTGCAATAGGATTAGTGGAGGAAGCATGGTCCATCATAGCATTGGAAGGATTTAAAGATGGCCAGTTAGCCATTTGAACTAAATATTTCAAATCAGTAGCGGCAGTATTAACAAAATCAGTAGAGTCAGTTTGAAACTGGAAAACATCTTTCATGTTATCAAGATCTACCTCTAATACAGCAACAGCAGATGCATCTAAAGATGGAATGGAAGCACTTGCCAAGGTACCAGCAGTACCCATAGTGACGGAGGAAGCAAAATCTTCAAGAACAAAATCAACCATTGTTTCTTAAATATATATTCTATGATGATAAAGTATTTATTTACTAATAAATTAATTTAATTATCCTAAATATTTATGAATATAATTGTTCAAATTCTATCATAAATGAGAAATCATTTCCATTTAATTCTATAGGTTCACCTAATTTATTTAAAAGTTTTATGTGTATTCTTTCTATTTTTACTGGACCAAAATAATCACGCTTCTTAAATATAAAATCACTTTGAGTATTGGTAATAATTGTATTCATTCCTGAAACTACTGATATACGTCCAATCACATTATTACCTAATTGTGATTCATATGAGTTGGTTAAAAATTTATTTGTATTAAAGTTCTTATTATGGTCATCTAATTCTAAAAATACATAATTCTGTATATTACTACCATAACTTGATTCACTTTCTAAATACCAATTATATTCTTTTAAGTTAAACATACTTTCATGTGCTATACGAACTGCTTCTTCTCTTTGATTTACAGTATATGTAGCTTTTCTAAATCCCAACATCCAACCTGCATTTTTATATAAAGGTCTTGTAATATCTTTTTCTACTCTAAAATCTACTTCAAATGAAAATGGAGGATTTGGAGGATTATATCCATCATTTGAATTTCCATCTAAATCTCCATTTAAAAATGCATCTTGGTTGTCATCTCCTGCTGTTTTTGAACGAAATATACAATGTGTGTTTACTTCATTTATATCAAAATATATAAATTCTAATCCGCCACGAATATTTGTAAACATATTATTTATTGTATCTCTTAAAACATCTGAACGATAGTTTCCATCTGGAATTTTTATCACATGAGTTATTACTGGAGTTTCTCTGTAATTTAAACTTGCATTATCTAAAGGATTAGGTGCATTATATATTGTAATTGTGAATTCATTTGATTGATTTACACTTGAAAATGTATACCATGCATTCGGAAATTCCATGGCATTTACTGTCATTGATACCACATTATTAATTGGTTCGTTTAATACAAAAGTAAAATTTGATGAAGAAGTTGCGTTATAATTTTTTCGAAATAATGAATCTATACATAAATTTTTTGTAACTGTTCTTCTATCAAGATGATTCAATGAACCAGTTGGATATTTATATTCACTTGTTCTTGCTACGTCTACATTTGGTTTATGTATTACAAATTGGTCGCTCATAATATATTACTTATTTATATTATAACTCTATTTTTAATATAAATATATAACCGAATTTAAATCTAAAATGTTATATTTAATCTTCTGAAAATATTTGCTAATTTGTCCATTTCAAAGATACCACCATCAGGATAACCATATAATCTAATATATTCTGCATATTCTGGTTTTACAGTTGCCTCTATCGCAGAAACTGTACTCTGTGGGAAAATATCTCGTTCTGCATTTAATGCACGAATAAATTCTGTTAATCTAATTGGGTCATATAATACTTCGTCTGTAAATTCACGACTTGCTGCTAATTGATTTTCGGAATCTCTTAATTCTGCATATTGCAATATAGATTGGTATAAACCGTGCAAACTATTTACACTATTTTTTCGTAATGTTTCATAATCAGGATACTTATTTGCATCATTTGCTAAATTTCTTAATTGAATAGACATTTTATTATACATATCTTGGGTTAATATATTTGCTACTACATAAAATTGTCCTTTTGAAAATTGGTCTAATAAATGATTTATAGTTCTCACATACACTGCTAACTTTTTAAACATATCTATTATTCTTTTATTTGTAGAATCGCCGCTTGAAAATGCACCTCCTCCACTATTTGAAAATACTGAATTTACTGAACCTGAAAACATATATTTGTATTTTTATATATAATGGTTTAGTATTAAAATATATTTATAATATATAAATAAAATGCCAAAAAAGGTTGAAACTAAATTTGAAGCTTATTGTTTAAAATGTAAAGCAAAGCATATTATGAAAAATGCAAAAAAAAGTACTTTAAGCAATGGTCGTGCTGCTATGAAAGGTGTTTGCCCCAAATGCAGCACTAATATGATGTTATTCGTTTCTAATAAAAAATAATTTTTTATTTAATAATTATTATTTAATAATCATTAAAAATCAATTTATTAATTTTTGTTTCAAATATTTTTATTTACTTATTCTTTGCTTCCTGCATCATTTTATTCTTTTTTTCAGCTTCATTTTGTTTTGCCTTACGGTTTCTCTTCTCCTTCAACCAATCTGACCTCTCCTTCTCTACCTTATGTTGATTTCGAGCAATTAAACATAATGTATGATTATGACGTCCTGACCCTGGGTAAAATTTTGAATACAGATTTTCCAATTCAGTTAGATAAAAGATTGCTCTTTTAAAATAATTTAACTTCATATTTAATGAAGCTAATCTATTTAAATACTTTGCATGTGTGTCTGCACTTGTTGAAGATTTATTTTTAATATTGGTATACTCTGCACGAAGAGCTTCCATTTTATTTAGATTACGTCTATGAGCACTCATTATCACTTATAATAATTAATATTATCTTCTTATATTATTTTAACATCAATTTTATTTTTTATTATTTAAATAATAATTGTTCATATAGTCATTTTTGAAATCTTCTAATATCTGTTCTCTATTTTTTAAAACTTTTTCATTTGCAGTTTGTTTTACATTTCTTCTTATTTTTTTATTCATTTTCATACTTTGCCTTTTTTGTTTTAATTGGTTTCCTACATATTGGTCTGGGTCTATCGAATTTTCTCTTACATATTGGTCTGGGTCTATCATATAACCAATTCCTTTATTTGGGTCAGTAGATACATCTTCATTAATTTTTAATGCTTCTTCCTTTAATGCTTCATTAAAATCTAATGCTTCTTCTTCTAATGATCTTTCTAATGTTTTCTTTCGAAATGATTTATATAATTCTTCTTCTGTTTTAGGACTTGCCGAATATTCTTTATTTTTATCGGTATTTATACGAACTCTTTTTTTTGTTTTTTTATTTGAATTTTCTTTCGATTTAGATTTTGGTTCAACCATCTTACTTGCACCTAAACCTCTTCCCTTCATTTTTTGCTTCTTTCTTGTTATATTTTTTTTTGATTTACTCATTTAAATATATATATATTTTTTTTATATTGGATTTGTATTTATGGATACAGATTTTTCTTCTACTATTACTACGAGAAATGACATGATTCAATATATTCGTAAATGGGTTGCTATTGATAGTCAATTAAAAATTGTTAACGAGAAAACAAAGAAAATTAGAGAACTTAAAAATTCATTAACTCAAAACATTTGTAATTATGCTGAAAATAATTCTTTAAAAGATAAAAAAATATCTATTTCTGATGGCACTTTATCTTTTAATATCAAAAAAGACTATTCTCCACTTACATACAGTTATATTGAAAAATGTTTAGGCGAATTGATTACTGATAAAAAACAAGTGGAATTTATTATTGAGTATATTAAAAATAATCGTGATATCAAGACTTCATATGAAATTAAGAGAACCTATGATAAAAAATTACAAATTGATAATTAATTATATTTAAAGGAATATATATTAACATATAATATAAGATAATGAATATTGAACCCGCTGATATTAAACAATACATTTTTAATAAACTTGACGACTCCATTCATTCTGGCATTCTATTAAATGACTTTTTATATAATCAAACCAAACATATGAATGGCGTTATTGATATTCCCAAGGTTCATGAAAGATTTAATGATTTAGCTATTCCTGTTGGGTTAGTTGTGAATAGTGTTAATGATAGTATTCATATGTCAGGTGGTTGTCCATGTAATGATGATAAACAATCTGGCGGAAGTATTATTGATTCTACTGACCATGACGTTATCAATGATAAGGTGTTTAATGAATTATTAGATAAGGTTTCTTTAAAGAAAAAACATAATAA
>CEWG01045131.1_pt1 | contig 34964 bp, 36 predicted proteins | sample 361411 | NCBI WGS metagenome assembly CEWG01 (sample SAMEA2622173, study PRJEB7988) | marine metagenome | biome: marine biome (ENVO:00000447); feature: surface water layer (ENVO:00002042); material: "saline water (ENVO:00002010), including plankton (ENVO:xxxxxxxx)" | depth 5 m | reverse complement strand
GCATCTGCTGCTCTGGATTTCAGGGAGGAGAAGCCAGGAGTCGGTGTGGTTAGGTTGCACGAATGGGTCAGAACCGTCTCCGCACCTATTGTGCGTGATAGGTCCCTCTCCGATGACACTATGGCTCTCGCAAAGAGAATTCTCAAGGAGGGCGTTTAAATTGAGTCAGACCAGACGTCATCTTGAACATCATCCTGGCACTAATCCCCCTTCGTTCACGGCGGTTGTAGAGGAGGTCACTGAGGAAGGAGGGGTAATCCTCTCCGAGTCTTGGTGCTATCCCAGGGGAGGGGGACAACCGGGTGACACTGGCATCTTCATGATCGACGGCAAGTCAATCGCTTTTGGCGAGGTCACAGCAGCGCAGTCCATCCTTCACCCATTGCTAGGTTCTGGTTTAGCGAATGGTGACGAGGTCACTTGCGTCATAGACCGAGATAGGAGAGACAGCCTAGCGAAGATGCACAGCGCCGCCCACATCGTGTCGGCTGTGGCGAATGAGAGATGGGGCGCTATTACGGTTGGCAACCAATTGAACACGGAATCCTCTAGGATGGATCTCAAATTCGAGGACAGGGAGTTGTTTGACAAGGACCAACTGACTGAGGACGCTAACTACTGGGTCCATGAGGACGTCGGCATCAATGTACACCAATGGGGCCGTGATCAGATAATGACAGATGATCGGGTGCGAAACAAGAGGTTCGTAGAGCGGATCATAGACAGGGTCGGCGGAGACGACCCACAGCTCAGGATGGTTGAGGTAGAGGGAATAGACCTATGTCCGTGTGCTGGTACTCATCTACCGTCTACAGGACCGATCGGTGGCATAGTTGTTGACAAGGTTCAGAACAAGGGGAAGGGAACCTTCAGGGTAAACTTCTCATTGATTGATTAACTAATAAAGATAGAATGAAATCTATTGGTGGGCTCGGCAGGAATTGAACCTGCGATCTTCGCCATGTCAAGGCGACGTCATAACCCCTAGACCACGAGCCCTCTATAGCGGGCGAGATACCTGTCACACATGAAACATTCTGATGCTAATGGTTAGAATCATCCAACAATTTTAGACAGCTTTCCGTCACAACCGGCGTTGGGGCATATCGCTGACATTCTTTTCCTGCCATTATCCATGACGACAATCTTGTGATCATCTGGTGTCACGATCGTCTTGCAACGCATGCAGAATGCCGTAAGCCCCACAACCCCACTACTATTGATGCGATATATGATTTTCACCTAGAATAGGGGATAAATGGTCAAAAAAGGTTGAAAATTAAAAATTCGCCGTACTGCGCCTTACAACAAGCATTAGATCGACAATAAAGGGCTGATAATGTGCATTATCGGCCCCCTGTCGGTGACTATATCGTGTGATATTGTCCTTCACTGTCTCACAGAAAATTTGAATTTAGTGAAATCTTTTTAAAAATTAGACGTATCCTAAAAATATTAAGTTATAGTTTCTATTCTATATTTATTAGTTAATCATTTGCAGATCGTTCATCGTACCAAAAGACGATACCCAAGATTCAACATTTCCTGATGGCAAAACCAGGATTGAGCAAGACCTGCCAATCTCTATTGTACCGTTGTGTTTCTCGACATTTTGGGAGAGCGTGGTCCCAGGATTCCTAGTCACTGAAACCAATGCTGTCAAAGGGTTCAGCCCCATCCTATGAACTGCCAAGCTCCCGACAAACGGTATGGACAATGATGGACAGTTGGGGTTGTAATCAGAGGCCATTGAAAATGCAAAATCCCTCTCTTCACATTCTTTCAGTGGCAGATCAAGTCGATTACCTAGGACGTACTGAGTACCGGGAAGGAAGGTTTGCATCGTTCCATTCTCATTAGCATATTCTCTATCTGCCATAGATGACTTCGCAACATGATCTGCAGATACTGCACCAAGGTCCGTAGCCAACCTCAATCCACCACCGTCTTGGAATTCATCAACATGTAAACGGACATTGAGCCCTCTTTCAGTCGAGGCCTCGCAAATTTGCATCGTCTCTTCTTTGGTAAACCAACCTGGCTCGCAAAATACATCAACATATTCTGCCAATTTCAATTCACAAACTAATGGTAGTTGGCCATCAATCAATTCCTCAAGATACCTTTGACGACTTACGCCATGTGGAATATCATGGGCACCCAACCACGTCCTGTCAATTGATATTGGTGGATGGCTAATGCCCATGACCTCCAACGCCTGAATCTCATTCGAGACATCCAATCCATATCCAGATTTGCATTCTATTCTAGCTGTTCCAAGTGCTTTGGCAGATCTGAGCCTTTGGACAAATAGCTCCGATAATTTGTCTCTTGTTGCATTCCTAGTTTGAGATACTGTTTTTCTTATGCCACCTCCTAGATTTGATATTTCTGAATAATCAAGACCCTCGGCTCTCATGGTAATCTCGTTACTTCTATCCCCTGCCCAAACCATATGAGCATGTGAATCAACGAATGCTGGTATTATCGCCATCCCTCGGGCGTCAATCATTTGAGTCTCGCCAGATCCTTCCCACTCGCTGGTTAGCGTTCCTTCAGATTCTATCTTGGATACAATGCCATCGGAAAATAGTATCTCTGTACCATTATCCATCATTAGCAGGTCTCGATCAGACATGTCGGCACCTCTGAGGGGATCACCCGTTTTACCGTAATTCAAGGTAGCAACCTCTCCAGTATTGTGTACTAGAATGTGACCTGCCATGTATCATGGGAAAAGCATGAACATATCGTTTTGACCCGTAATTTCTAATTCTAATGGCAATATCATGTATTCATGGGCGTTATCCTAGGCATCGAGAGCACAGCCCACACTTTCTCTTTTGGCGCGGTATCTTCTGATGGAAAAGATGTGTTAGCATCACACTCCTCCCTCTACAGGCCTGAGGAGGGCGGAATACATCCACGTGAGGCTGCGGACCATCACGTCGAGTCTTCGAGGTCACTCCTTGAAGAGGCCATATTAGACTGGTCCGTGGCGAAGTCCGATATTGACGCCGTGGCGTTCAGCCAAGGACCCGGATTAGGCCCTTGCCTTAGGGTCGGTGGGTCTGTAGCGAGGTCCATATCCATGGCATTGGACATTCCACTCATTGGCGTTAACCATTGTGTTGCACACATAGAAATTGGAAGAAGGATGACCGGGTGCATTGATCCTGTGCTGCTGTATGTTAGCGGCGGAAATACACAAGTAATCGCACGTGCTTCTGGTAGATACAGAGTATTGGGAGAGACACTAGACATAGGGATAGGTAACATGCTCGATAAGTTTGGAAGGGCTATCGGGATACCATTCCCCGGCGGCCCGGAAATTGAAAAAAGAGCCCAATCTTACATACAAGAAAACGGCTCTGACCACATACTAGACCTCCCGTATGCTGTTCATGGGACGGACATGGCATTCAGTGGTATTCTAGGAGCAGCAATAGCCCACGCAAAGAAAGGTGAGGACCATGGTCTTGTTTGTCATTCCTTGCAAGAAATCTCTTTTGCCAGTTGTGTGGAGGTTGGGGAAAGAGCGATGGCCCTAACAGGCAAGTCGGAGATTCTGCTAGGCGGTGGAGTCGCTTGCAACATGAGAATACGCGAAATGACTCAAACTATGGCATCAGAAAGGGGTGGATCAGCATACTGGCCTGATTGGCGCCTTTGCATAGATAACGGGACCATGATAGCCGAACTGGGGAGAAGAATGCTAGATGCCGGCATATCCACAAAGCTGTCAGATAGTGGTATAGATCCCTCACTGAGGACAGACATGACACCAATTTTGTGGGCATAGCATCCCATATCCTTATTCGACGCCCTTTTTTCGCCGGGTTAGGTTGGTTAGATAGTGCAGAGGAGACGGAAGCCCAAAGCAGCACCTGCAAATGTCTTCGCAGGGGGTCAAAAACCAAAGAAACCCAAGAAAATAAACCCCATCCCAGCCCCCTCGGCACCTCCAGTGCCAATCAAACAACCACAACCTGTGAAAAATATCCCAAAAGAAGCGATGGTCGAAACTCCTCAAGAAATAATTCCTGAAATTACGCCCACTCAGGAAGAAGAGAATCTGGAAGTCGTCGAATCACAAATTCTTGGAACGCCTAGAAGAAAAACTCATGGGTTGAAAAAGGAAAATCAAGAGAAAATCTCCGAGGAAAAAGAGGATGTAAGTGCCATTGACATAGAAGTCAAAGAGGCACTAGAGAGAGCAAAAAAACGGTCAGAAGAAGCAAAATTGACCCCTAAGAAACCAATTTCTTCCCCCCCTCCAAGACAAAAGAAAAGGAAAACATCGAGTCGGGGTAAAACCAAAACCTATCAACCCGCAGCCAGAGAAAAGCGATTAAATCGAGCAAGACATATGGAATATAAGTATGAGATGAGGGGTCTACTTGCTGAAATCTCGGTTCCTGAAGAACACAGATCCTCACTAATCGGATCAGTCTGGGCGAAGGGAGAAAGGCAAACTGCTGCTCACGCGAAGGAATTCGTGGAGACTAAAATCAAAGAAGGAATCATTGATCAAGACCAGGCTCTACATCTAATCAAACTAATAGACGATTACACTGTCAGGAGATGATTATCCGTTCTTAATTGGTGTTCAGATGGATTATGACCTCCCACCACCCTCTGGAGAGCCTCCATTTACTAGGGGCATTCATCCAAATATGTACCAAGATAGAATTTGGACAATGAGACAATATGCTGGATTTTCGGACCCGAAATCCACCAATTCTCGATTCAAATCCCTACTATCATCAGGACAATCAGGACTGTCTGTGGCTTTTGATCTCCCTACCCAACTAGGACTAGACTCCGACGACCCGTTATCCATAGGAGAAGTCGGAAGGGTGGGCGTCCCTATCGATTCGATACAAGACATGAGAGAATTATTCGATGGTGTCGATCTTGGAAAAGTAAGTACATCAATGACAATCAATGCACCAGCCGCAGTATTGTTCGCACTCTACACCGTTGTTGCTGAGGAAAATGGCATACCACTAGAGGAGATTTCTGGCACCATACAAAACGACGTACTCAAAGAATACATGGCGCGAGGACTCTATGTCTATCCGCCTGATCAGTCAATGAGGCTTGCAGTAGATCTTATCGAATGGTGCTCAAAAAGAACCCCCAAATGGAACCCCATCTCTGTAAGCGGCTATCACATTAGGGAGGCAGGCTCTACAGCTCCGCAGGAAATTGGATTGACCATAGCTAATGCGATTTCCTACATAGATGCGGCAGTTGAACGAGGTTTAGAAATTGACAGTTTTTGTCCTCGTATCTCCTTCTTCTTTGGATGTCATAACGATTTCATTGAGGAAATATGTAAGTTTAGAGCCGCAAGAACACTCTGGTATCAGATAATGAATGAACGATATGACTTCAATGATGTTAAATCCGCCCGAATGAGGTTCCATACACAAACCGCGGGAGTGACCTTAACCGCCCAGCAATCACAAAACAATGTTGTTAGAGTAGCATTTCAAGCACTTGCGGCGGTCCTCGGGGGAACCCAATCCCTGCATACAAATGGATTTGACGAAGCACTGGGTTTGCCAACCCAGGAATCCGCTACTCTGGCTCTCAGGACTCAGCAGATAATCGCAAGTGAAACCGGCATCACGAATCATGTGGATCCACTGGGCGGATCCCCATTAATTGAGGAAATAACCCAAATGCTGGTCCATGAGGGAAAAGACGTGTTCGAAAGAATACAATCTGAGGGAGGTTCCGTAGAGGCCGTGAAAAAGGGCATACAGACCCAAATGATACACGAAAGTGCATGGCAACAACAACAAGAACTAGAAAATATGGAAAGTTCTGTGGTAGGAGTGAACGTTTTTACGGAAGAGGAATCAAACTACCCAGCTGGTCAGAAAATTTCAGACAATACTCAAGAAGCTCAGACTGTTAAGCTAAATTCACTCAAGAACCAAAGGGACCCAGTGGAAGTGAAACAATCCCTCCTCACCATCGCACAATCGATAGAAAATGGTACGAATTTGATTGACCCTATAAGAACAGCATGCAAACATAAAGCCACATTGGGAGAGATCTGTGCGGTTCTCCGTGAAAATATGGGGACATGGGTAGCACCAGGAGGGATATAGATGGGGATTTGGATCGATCACATAGGAATAGCGTGCGAAGCCAACGAAGTGTCTAAGAGATTCTGGGAATTACTAGGATTTACAGATTCTGGTACTGATGAGAACGAAGAACAGGGCGTCAAAATTAATTTCATGAAAGGTGATGTTGCACCCCAACCAAAAATCGAACTGCTGCAACCACTAGGGCCTGACACTCCGGTTGGAAAATTTATTTCCAGATACGGAGAGGGAATCCAACAATTAGCTTTGGGTACAGATGATATTATCGGCTTGATTACAATATTGAAGGAGAATAATGTTCGAATGGTAAATGAGGAACCAATGTATGGCGCCAACAACGCATTGATTGCTTTCGTGCATCCTTCTAGCACAGGGGGAGTTTTGGTCGAAATTGTCCAAAAGCAATCATGAAAAACTAAAGGAATTACCAAACATCATGATACCAGACCTTGTAAAGGCTCTATCTAGATCTGAGATCGATGTAAATGAATTGAAAAATCTCAAATTTGAATTCTCCAACTGGTTGGTAAAGGGTAGAGATTCGGGGGACATATCCACTGAATCTTACCTATCAGCAGGCAAAATAGAGGGTGGTATAGACGTTATATTGGCTATGATAGATCACGGTGCGCCCAAAAGCGAGATTCAACTACACGTTGACTCAGTGAAACTCAGAATTGAGTCAATATCCCAATAGTAATACCTTGAGAATACTGGAAACATATTAAGGTAATATTAATCACGCCACATCATGCCCAAAGTAAGTTTGGATATTCCAGAGCACCTTCTCAACGATCTGAAAAATCACGTTGGGGATGAGAGAAAATTCGTTAGCGTTGCCGATGCCATCAGAACGGCATGTAGGAAAATGTTGGATCAACTAGACCAAATTGATCGCCGACATGGTAGAATTGACATTAAGGAGTGATACTATGAATAGACATCAAGCAGAGGAAGCAGTAAGGACCATATTGAATTATATTGAGAAAACCAACAGGAAAGACCCCCCAAGAGAAGGCCTGGAACAAACACCTGAGAGGGTCATTTCTATGTTCGATGAAATATTCTCTGGATATGCACAAGATCCATCTGAAATACTTGATTCCACTTTTAATGGGGAAGGATACGATGGCATTGTACTTCTGAAGAACATCGAATTCCATTCTACTTGTGAACATCATCTCCAACCCTTCTCTGGCCATGGTCACATAGCATACATACCCGTTGACAGAATTGTAGGGATATCCAAGCTAGCCAGACTCTTGGACGCTCACTCCAAGAGACTCCAGAATCAAGAAAGAATAACCAAAGATATAGCAGAAGATCTCGTTAATCACTTGTCACCTTTGGGTGCTGCTGTCATCCTAGAGGCAAGTCACGGTTGTATGAAATGTAGAGGTGTAATGAAACAGAACTCAACAATGGTGACAAGTTCGATGAAAGGTGCCTTTTTTGACAACAAAGAAGCCAGAAATGAACTTATGCAGTTAATCAAGGAATGATGAATCATATGAACACATACCCCATCGTAGAAATATTCCATTCGGTACAAGGCGAGGGCTTTCACACTGGAGTACCCCATATATTCGTTCGATTTGGTAATTGCAACCTCCGGTGCGAATGGTGTGATACGGAGTTTCTGGATTTCAAGACTATGCATCTTGAGGACATATTGAGGGAAATTAAATCATACAACTGCAAAAGAATAATCTTCACAGGAGGCGAGCCAGCACTTCAAGACCTATCTACCATCGGTGGGGAATTGAAGAAATTTGGTTTCCACCTTTCAATAGAGACAAATGGGACCATACCAATAGATCCTGTTATCGACTGGATTTGCGTTTCACCTAAGGATCAGTTATACCCGAATGCTCCCATTAGACAAAGATTCGGAGATGAATTGAAAGTGGTCTACTGCGGTCAGGATCTTTCCATGTATGATGAATTGCGCACAGGATTCGAGCATCATTTTCTACAACCATGCTACATAGAATCCGATACCGTAGAGGAAAATGGCTCATCTTTCAAACTGGTAGAGTCCATTGTCAAAGAAAACCCTGAGTGGCGGCTTAGTTTACAGACACACAAATGGATGGGGGTATTGTGATGAGGGCAGTTATGGCATTATCCGGGGGAATGGACAGCACAGCCTTGTTAATCAGATTGGTATCTGAGGGTTATGCGGTCACATGCATTTCTTACGACTATGGTCAAAAACACATCATTGAGTTAGAAAAGGCCAAACAGAACTTACTATATTTATGTAAAAATGGCCATGACGTAAGCCATAGAATCGTAGATCTGACCTCAGCAATGTCATTATTTCACTCCGCTCTCACCAGGGATGAACTGGATGTTCCAGAAGGTCACTATGAAGCGGACCAAATGAAACAGACGGTTGTTCCGAATAGGAATGCGATTTTTGCCTCAATATTGTACGGTTTAGCCATATCAGAATCCAAGGAGCATGACTCGAACGTGGTTGTGGCGCTTGGAGTCCACAGCGGGGACCACGAAATTTATCCAGATTGCAGACCCGAATTCTATACGGCGTTAGAGAAGGCTTTCACAATAGGAAATTGGTCGAGTGAAAATATCTCATTTTATCTGCCTTACATTCGAGGTAACAAGCAGACCATCCTAGAGGATTCGGTCAAGAACATAGATCAATTGGGGCTTGATTTCGATACCGTTTTCAAAAATACAAACACATCATACAACCCAGATGAGCTTGGTAGGCCCTCTGGAAGAAGTGGGGCGGACGTAGAGAGAATTCTAGCATTCCATGCAATTGGTCGGGCTGATCCTTTAGATTATCCAGGTGGTTGGGAATCGGCACTAAAACATGCTTTGAAAGTCGAAAAAGAGTGGAATGAGGACAATGGGGACTAACCGCATACTAGATGATGATTTCTGGAGGGAAAACCTCTCTCCAATACAATACAATGTCACACGGCAGGGTGGAACTGAGGCGCCATTTTCTGGAAGACTTAACCTCGAGGATAGACAAGGCGACTACAAGTGCATCTGCTGTGGCGAGAAATTGTTCACGTCAGAAATGAAATTCCATTCCTCATGTGGTTGGCCGTCCTTTCACAGCGAGATACCCTCTGCAGAAATAGCCAGGATACCGGATTACAAATACGGAATGAAGAGAATTGAGGTGAAATGTAGTAATTGCGATGCTCATCTGGGACATGTCTTCAACGATGGCCCGACAGAACACGGCGGTGAAAGATACTGCATTAATTCAGCATCTATGGAATTTGTGGAGAGATGGGATAATGACAACGAAGATTAGAAGATGGATTGAGACTGATACAGGTCACAGAGTCCCCAATCACAAAAGCAAGTGCAGAAACATACACGGCCACAGATATAGGTGGGAAGTGGAATTAGAAGGGACCACAGTCACTGCTAAGGGGACATCCGATGAAGGGATGCTGATGGACTTCTCGGATGTTAAATCTATACTAATGGAATATATCCACGATGTCGTAGACCACGCTTTCCTAGTGTACGAAGGGGATAAGGAAGTTATAGATGCACTCTCGATGATCGAAGACCAAAAGATTGTGGAGCTACCCTTCATTCCTACTGCGGAAAACCTAGCCAAATGGGCATATTACACAGTCGAGCCGCACATGAAATCAGCATACGGAAATCAGATTAGAGTGCGGTGTTTTCATGTGAGAGAGACCCCGAAATCCTGGGCCTCTTTTGAGCCCAGATGATTTGGGACGTCTATCAGAACGGACATGCATTTCCCACAGAGGTATCTACCATTACACCTGACCGTTCGAAGAGAATAAAAATCGCACTTTCGACATCTCCAAATCCATTTTCCATTTCTCTTCAATAGGTAAAGATAGAATCTCTTACCGAGATCCCTATCATCGGAATTAGGCCATTTAGAATCAAGAGCCCTAAAACTCGGGCCGTGGTTAGAAAATCCCAATGCGTGTATGTACTCGTGGAAGAGTAAATATCTAGCATAATTTTCCCACCTTTTAGATAACACAAAAGGGTGTAAATCTATTCTATTGACATCAACTGGCCCCCTCCTCTGCTCCTTTCTTACACCCTTTTTGTATCTGCAAACAGCATGTTTCCTTGTGGAATCTGATCGCAAGCTGCCCATATTGATAGAGGCGAGATCACTTAGATCGAATTTATTGAATTCCTCGATATCACTCATAATATCGATTACAGATTTGGACACCTCAGATATGTGGATTCCATCATCGTCCAGAACAATCCCACCATCGATAAATTAGCTCGAGAAGGAATCCGCTGAAGCAGTAATTACAGCCAATATTCTGGATATTTCCTCATCTTTAGGTAATCCCCTCAAGACTATCCTATTCATCGTGTCTTCGATGCTCTTCTTTTTATGTTCTTGCAATGGAATGTTGGCAACCAGTCTGGCTACTTCCTGCCTGAACCTCGCCTTCAAATTTGGGTCCAGTCTTCGATCGCCAGTCAGATGAGAAGACGATTCCAATAGATTATACCACTCATAACAGATGATTGAAACAGCATGACTCAGATTCATGATTGGGTATCCTTCCCAAGTAGGTATTGTCACGAGTAGGTCGCAGAGTCTGAGTTCTTCGTTCAGGAGTCCCTTTCCTTCCGGGCCGAAGACCACTCCTATCCTACCATGGTCAAGAGAGAATCTCTTTGGTAGTTCATTTGGGAGAAGAAAATGTCGGTGTGCTGTCTTCTCCCCTAGCTCTCTTTTCCCAGAGGTGCCGACGGAGATGGATAAATCCAACAAGGATTCGTCTAGAGTCTTGTAATGTGATTTGGACTCTAGTATGCTCTGGGCGTGTTTGGCCCTTTTCTTCCCAACTTCGGTTATCTCTTGGAAGTCACCAACTATCCTCAGGTCAGTGATACCAAAATTCATCATACATCGTGCTACTGCCCCTATATTACCCTCATTTTGGGGCCTAACTAAGATGATGCAGATGTTGCTAGACCAATTTGGTGCTGGACCCATGCTCCTATTTCCCATGAGTTGGGATATGGGTTGATCAGATGAATGATCCGTGTAATCAATCTACTTTCCTTTGTTTGTATCGGGTAATGTAGCCGGCGATCCAATTTCTCATCTTCTTGTTATCAACATCTGTGAATCGCTCAACGAGCGTTTTATTTTCGTCGAAATCAGATGTGAATTGGTCGGGATACCTCTCTATCAACCTGAGAGCTCTAATTTTGATGAATGACGGCCTAATGTTTCCCATGGTATCACTCCGATAACTTGACCTCTATGGGGAAGCCCTCTTCCCGTGTACATACAACTCTTATCTTCCTCGGTGGCTTTTGCATCCCTCGTGCCCAGATTGCGTGGTTTACTTCCTCATCAATCCAAATCTTCTCTTCTTCCCGAACCTTCATGTGCCTATGAACGTGTTTTTTGATCTCTGCCATGGCTCTATTCGCCCTGCGACTTCTAGGTACTGCCCAGGCCGCTCTAAGGGGGATTATCATTTCCTTAACCTCTGTCATCGATCTCACCTCTGCAACTTTGATCTACGCCACATGTGCCTCTTAGGATGTGTTGTCACTTTTCGGGCAGTCCTCATCATAACCCACACAGGGACCCTTCTGTTTTGATTTGTGACCTTTATGAGTCGTTTCTTTTTGGCATATGGTTTGTGTCTAGCCATGATAAAAACCTCAATAATTAGCCAACTCGGGATAACGCGATTCTGCTTCGGCCCTGGACTCATGGGCAACGGCATTGACGTATGATTGTCCTTTAGATGAGATAACCTTGCCTAGGTTCACATTTCCACCAGGAGATTTCCTAGATTCCACGAGCCCCTCAACTTCAAGCTGTTGGAGTATCGTGCGTATAATTTTCCTGGAGCCGGATGCCGCTGCGTTTGGTTTAACTCCCCTGTCTCTTGGTCCACCAAATTCGTGAGCAAGCCTATTTACCCCGATGGGCCCCTTTATGGCCACTTTCCTTAGCACTGCCGCGCTTCTGATAGCCCACCAGTTCTCTTGAACTGGAATCCTTTCGCGATGAATCCCGGTCTTGACGAATGTGCTCCACTCAGGTTGATTGACTATGCCATCGACCTCTAATTTAGCAGACAATGACTCAATCATTAGATCTGCAGGGATGTCGTGTACGGTTGTCATATCTCACACCGGGCAAGCCGCCGACTTTCCGTTCATATTTAATCGTGTGGACTTACGTAAACGTATAACTGCTCATAATAGCACAATCAAATAACGAGGTTTCAAAAAAGTCACCTTATTGTAAATGAACAATGAAGAAAGCCCTATCGAGGAACCCCAACATGCTAAGGACCATGGTTGGGCTGGGGCTTACTCTGATATTATTGCTGGGATATGCCGTTTATTCAAACACAGTGGACACCGAGTATTACAGATTTGAGACCACCAATGAGGAGTCCCAATTGACCTTGACAGAATCTGACGCCGGCACTTGGTTTTCAACTACAAACTCCGCCATTTCCTGGCTGAACGTCTCCGTGGATAATCTACCAGATGGTTCGATACTGACGATCTCCTCCTCCTCTGTGCCCTACCACCACAGCGAACTTCTTGGCTCCGATAACGACGGTAGGATGTTCACCTGTAAGGATATCAATGAGGATTTTGAATTAATCGTCGAGTCCTGCATCGTAGCCTTTACACATTCCGTCACGGAATTAAACGGTAAGATTGAATTCAAATCCATCGTCGCTGTCGACCTTCCACTTGGTGGTGTAGGATATATCGAAGCAACTGACATAGTCAATGCTAATGATGAAGTAAACCGGAAAATCATGGATGCCACGAACATTAACACTTGGACACTATCGATTCACGTGGACGGCCAACCTCTGAACAACTCAGAGGCCCCTAAGTTGACAATAGTACAACACGAACTCATGACTATCGATGAGTTTAGACTGGACCCCGTTGTTGAGACATTGTACGGAATTGCTTCCCTAATAGGTTGCTTCACAATGATGTTGGCAGTCCCCATGATAGCTTACTTTTCAGGTGTAGCTAGACAAAAGAGGGAAGACAGGCTTAGGTCTGAGAATCCTCCGCCCATCACCTGATCAACGGAGTTTGTGTGTAATATCCAAAAGCGATTCCAATACAGAATCCAACCTCTCAGAAAGATCGGAATCGGAAATCTCCCCTCCCTCCAAATGGGTTTTTCCGTGAGGGATTGCTATTTGTTCAGGTATACAAAGGGCACCCAACCACCTACATACGTGTCTCATGTGATTCAAAGTAGAGGTATTGGATTTTCCACCTAGGAGACTTACTAGTGCGACAGGCTTACCTGCGAGCTGTTCCTTGGAAAGCCAATCCAGTTGTAACTTCATGGTACTGCTCATCGTACCATGGTATTCTGGTGAAATCAATACTAATGCATGACTCCTTGACGCCATTTCCCTCAATTGCTTAACAACGTCCGACTCCCAACACCCTGGGGTACCGATGATCGGCGGTGCTGTGACGTCATTTCTGAAGATACTGGCTCGCATGGACCTTTTCTGAAGCCGGGCCTGAACCTCGTTCACTACAATTCCACAAGAGCCATCGATGCCGTATCCGCCACTCAAAATCATAACATCCATAGGTAGACGGTATGCATGTTGGGTTATTTTTGTTGTGCAATCTTAGACACCCTTCAAAATAGAACCCTGTCTCGGGTGGGATTATGGAACCATTCGACGGATATCAACAACTTGCTGATTCGTTAGATTACAATCCAGCTATGATAGTTAGCGAACTCCGTGCCAGAGTTCAAGAAGACCTTGCCACAAACAGCGCGGCATGGATTCTAATAGGCCAAGCATTGGTTAAACTAGGCTTCCAAGAACAGGGTGAAGAATCCATATTATATGGCGAAGGCCTCAAACAAGAATCTGAGTATTCTGACCCCACAATGGTCGATGACGCACTAGGCATATCGAATGCGGATACGGTTCAATCGGCTTCTCAGAACAATGACCAAGTAGAAGAATCTGAGACATTCTCAACTATTACATTCGAAGATTTTTCAGAAACCAACGAACATACACTCGATCCTATTAGTTCGGACACTGAATTTCAAGAACTAACTTCAACTACCACTCTAAGGGAAGAGACAGTGGTATTGGAAACGTCAGAGGATTCCACGACTTCAATAGAGAACGACGGAGATGATCTGTCAGACTATCTTGATACTCAAAACTCAGATAAAAAAGGGGATTTTTCTGAAGATACAGATGCGATTCTATTGATGTCAACAGGAAAGTATGAGCAAGCTATGGAGGCTTGGACCAAACTAATCAAAATAAATGAGACCAGTGGACGGTGGAACGGCCTCGCAGAATGCCTTGATGCCCTTGGTTACAGCAACAGGGCGAATAAGGCCAGAATTAGAGCTTCATCAACTCGTGATGCCCGTGAAACAGCAGCCAAGGTTGATCTGGAATCACTGGCAGAATCCGTCAGATCCAACACTACGTACTCGCCATCAAGGGTTGAGACCGTCAATGAGGGTATCGAATGGTACAACAAAGGAATATCTCTCCTAAGGGATGGTAAACCCCTTGAGGCGCTTGGGTGTTTCGAAAAAACGCTGTACACCAAGGCAGAAGATACTGTCGAATTAAGAATCAGTGCCAAGATAGGTATAGCCGATTCTTATTCAGCGCTTGACAGACACGAAGAGGCTATACGAGCATACGTGCAAATCTTCGAAACCAATCCTAACTCATTAGGCTACGCTGCAGTATACAACATGGGTAATTCGTACATACACCTAGGCAGATATGAGGATGCTATAGCGTGTTTAAACAGGTCATTGGAAATGAATCAAGAAAAAAATCACAAGAAATCTGTAAAGAACATGATCAAACAGGTCAAGGCCTTGAAGAAAGCCTCGAAGAGGTGACCTCTACCATTACCGATTTTGAGGTTGGTGTGTTGCTGTAGTCCGCCACAGACTCGATTGGAATAAGGCGATTGGACTCGGGAAAATATGTCGCGATAGAGCCAGTTGGAATATCATATGGTAGAACATACCAACCCTCAGATACAATTCTTCTACCCTGATGCACTGTTTGCAATCCCACATGCTCACCAGTCCTAAATCCCATCCTACTCATGTCGATCGTTGACATCAGAACTACATTTCTTGAACCATTGATGCCCCTATATCGGTCGTTATTGCTGTAAATCGTTGTGTTAAATTGATCATGCGATCTAATTGTCATCATAACGAATGCTCCGTTTTTGGGTTGAAATCCATCAACCTTGTGTGATGAAAATTCTGCCCTACCAGAGTTGGTGTCAAATCTTCGACTATCCCTTGGTGGGTTAGGCAACTCAAAACCAGATCCTGATTTAACCCTGGTATTATAAGCCTCAAACCCGGGCACTACCCTTTCGATGGAATCCCTAATTTTGTCAAAGTCAGATCCGAATTCCCTCCATGGTATCGAGCCACCACGAAGCTCCTGCAACTTCGTCCCTATGGATGAGATAATTGTCGGCTCAGGCTTGATTGCCATCGTCGACCTAATATTGTGACCTCTGGAAACGTGGACGACCCCCATTGAATTCTCTACTGTCAATAATTGGGGTCCATGGGATGTTATCTGTTGATCAGTCCTCCCTAAGCATGGGAGAATTATCCCAACGTCTCCAGTTATGAGATGGCTCCTATTCAGTTTTGTAGATATCTGGACTGTCAAGCAGCAATTCTCTAATGCATCTGCGGTGTACCCCGTGTCAGACATCGCGGATAAGAAATTACCACCCAGTGAGAGGAATATACCACCCCTCCTTTTCATTCTCATAACTGCATTCACAGAGTCAGCGCCATGTTCTGGGGAAATGTCTATTTCAAATTCCTTGGACAACTTTTCGATAAAGAAATTCCCGGGAGCATGGGTTATGCCTACTGTCCTGTCGCCCTGCACATTCGAATGCCCCCTGACGGGGCATGGACCCGAGCCTTCTCTCCCAATATCTCCTTTTAGGAGTAAAACATTCATGATTTCTCGTATGGTGTTGACCGAATTCTTGTGTTGGGTAATTCCCATGGCCCAACACACAATTGTTCTTTGAGATCTGCAAAAATAATCAGAAATTTCGTAAATTCTATCGCGACTCTGTCCAGTTAGTTCTTCAGTCAAGTCCCAGTCTACCTCTCGAGCGATATTGGCGTAATCTAGAAAACCGGTTGTGTTCAGATTGATGAAATCTACGTCATGGACCCCTTTGTCTAAAATTATCGATCCTATGGCTCTGAATAATGCCATATCGCCATTTATTTTAATGTCCACATGGTCATCTGAAATTGGGGTGCCGGCGCCCAACATGTCAATTGCGCTTTGCGGGTGTCGGAACCTCCTCATGCCGGTCTCCTTCAGAGGGTTGATGCTAAGGACGGATGCGCCTGATTTTTTGGCGGACTTAAGTGCACTCAGCATTCTTGGGTGATTCGTGCCTGGATTCTGTCCCACTACCACTATGAGATCGGCCTTATCAAAATCCTCCAACCTAACAGTTCCCTTGCCAATCCCTATGGATTCATTCAACGCCACACCCGAGCTTTCATGGCACATGTTAGAGCAATCGGGCAGGTTGTTTGTACCATATTGCCGGGCCAGCAACTGCCATAGATATGCGGCTTCGTTTGAGGCCCTGCCTGATGTGTAGAAATAAACATCATCAGGGTCCTTTTGGGCATCCAGCGTTTTTGCTATTATACCTATGGCTCTGTCCCAGTCTAATGGGACATAATGATTCGAACCCTTTTCCAAAATCATAGGCCTAGATAGCCTTCCTTGGGAGTTTAGCCATTGATCGGATCTTCTCCCTAGAGCGTGTATGGAGTTCTCCTCCCACAATGTGTCTGGGATAGTTTTGATTGTGGCCTCGTCTGCAATGGCCTTCGCACCATTCTCGCAATACTCGAATGGCGACCTGTGTTTAGGATCCGGCCAAGCGCAACCTGGACAGTCGAATCCATTTGTTTTGTTAGCCTTACCTAATGATACTGCGGAACCAACGAGCCCCATTTTCGAAACACCATGCCTCCATGCTGATATCACAGCGGGTATACCCCCAGCGGTCTCTTCCACAGAGGTGATTTGGGGAGTATCATGAACCGACATTCCACTCCTAGAGACTCCACGACCCATGTACTACCATGGTCGTGGTTGACCTATAGCCCTGTTTGATAGAAACGGCTTGATTCAAAGAAAACTGGCGGTTTTGAAGATAGTCGCGGGGATCAAACAACTCTGCGAGGTGCTGAGAGCACGGTCATACGATCACCTCTCGAAAAACTGATGAGGGTCAGATCGTTTTCCATCGCCACTTGTATTGCCAATGAGGTCGCAGATCCTACTCCCGATACTATTTTGAAGCCCGTTCTCAGAGATTTTTGCACTAATTCGTAGGATATCCTGCCTGAAAGTACGCATACGGAGGGATATTTGCCTTCAATTACCAATTGTCCGGTGACCTTATCCATTGCATTATGACGTCCTACATCCTCCATAGAGGAGATCATAATTCCGTTTACATCGAAAGCTGTGGCCCCATGAGTACCTCCTGTATGGTAGAATAATCTTTGATGATTCCTTGCAGTTTTGTGATATTCGTGGAGGCGATGTTGTGAAACCGTTTCTTCTGATTCCACCATTTTGTGGTCGTGCAACCGTCCCCTTCCACAAACTCCACATGAGCCAGTCACTAAAAAAGGCCTATCATTAGGTGAAATAGACTCTTCGTTTACATCGCGCAACATTACTGTGGCTACTTCATCATGTATCTCTATTGATATTATGTCTTCGTGGCCATTGATTATACCCTCATTGAAAAGAAGCCCTGTGATTAATTCTGGATCATTACCCGGTGTCCTCATGTATATTCCGAGATCGTGAATTTGATTTCCAGATAAGACTATCCGTAGGGGTTTTTCAAGTGGGGCTTTGTAGTTTATCACGGAATTGTCTTGCCGTCCGAGAACCCTGGAATCGATCGAAATCCATGCTGGCCTTTTGCCGTCGCGATGTCCTTCCATGGTGATCATCCCTAAACGGGTTCAAATATCAACAGACCGCCAGACTACCATGAGCCTGTTGGGCGGGAATGGACTAGGGCTGCCAATGGCTGTAGAGATAGAGGTGGTCGACGTTGATATCACGGTTACCCAATCAGCAGAAAAAGCCATTCTACAAACAATGTCAGGTGATAACGAAAATCATGTTTTGGTAATCAGTGCTGATTCCGGCGGTTGCTCGGGCTATCTCTATGACATGAAAATCATCGAGAGACCACTTGAAGAAGGGTACCAGGAAATAAAGATCGGTGGAAAGTCCATTCTAATACACAACCGAGATTCTGATTTACTGAACGGGATAATCTTGGATTACAAGGATACTCTGATGGGCGGAGGATTCCAGATTACGAACCCCAATGCTAGCAAATCCTGCGGCTGTGGCCAGTCGTTTGGTTGAGATACAATGCTAATCAGAGATCCCAGGCCAATATCCCTTCTTACAGGCGACACGGCTGTAGAAGCGATATCCAAATTATCTACGAACAGAATTGTCCTCAACAGTGAGAATAATTCGGATAGGATAGTTGTATGTGATTCAAATGGTAGGGTGGTAGATGCACCTTATGTTGTGTGGGATGAAAATGGAGTCATACTACTACATTGTACCACCAAAATTCCAGAATATCTGTCATCTGTTGCCAGAACGCTGAGTAAGAATTCAAGTCATGTAATGAATGCTACAGGGGCTATCGAACGATTCGTTTGCCAGGAAAAATACCTCCCCCGTAATGCTGGTATGAGTGTAAATGGACTTGGGGTTTCGGGCCTATATTCGATAGCCTTGAACCCACTTGATTATGAAAATATCCATGTTGTTGATCTTTCATCGGACCTATTAATCGAATTTGGTGGTCTTACTGACTCTCATCTTAATGGAAACCACTTGCCCCACCACATTGGTTTGCTGGAATATGTCAGGTTGGACAACGGTTGCTATCCCGGACAAGAAATTCACGCAAGAATGGACTCAAGAAACCCCTCGTCGAAAAAACTCATTAGGATTAATCTGCAAGGGCCTAGAGACATCAAGTCACTTACGATACAAGGGCATAAATGTAGATTAATCCCTGAATGGTCAGATAGTTATGCACACGGAATTACCCATCAGGACTTGCTTGATGGTGAATACGAGACGGAATTCGGTATGGTTCATACAGCTACGGTAAATATCGCACTATGATCCCTGGAACGATCCCAATCATGAAAAAGGACGCATATCATCATAGTCCTAATGTCAAGCAGGCTCTCCTTTATCATGGTCGGCCTTATACTGACATTTTCTTATTCGCCCGTTGCCTCCGCACAGTTCAGCCAACCAGAAATTATTCAGGAACATTGGTATCATTCCTATGCTACATTAACACTCGACGTGAATGAATGGGCTGATGAAAATCCAGACATAGTCCAACTCGTTGTGGCGGGCCAAACCGAGCTAGGAAGAAATCTTTGGGTCTTGCAGATCTCTGATTGGTCGATGGATATGAAAGTTGATGGGAGCCCGAAAGAAGTAGTTTACATCGATGGGGGACACCATGGTAATGAACATCTGGGGACAGAACTGGCATTTCTGACGGCGAAGCATTACATCGATGGTTGGAATGATGGTGATGAGATCGTACAGTCAACATTGCAATCAACAGAATTGCACATACTCATAATGCTAAATGCCGATGGTAATGACTTCGACACAAGGTGGAACGTCAATCAAGTAGACCTGAATCGAAATTACGCTCACTACTGGAATACTTGTCCGACAACACAACCTGGAACATCAGCTTTTAGTGAATCAGAAACCCTTGCAAACTCGATTTACATGCAAAACGAGGTACCAGACGCCGACTTGTACGTGACTATGCACACAGGAGTATGGATAATGTTGTACCCCTGGGGCAAATGGCCCGACCAACCCTCTGATTGGGAGTTGTTCCATCATGTACGATATGAGGTAAATTCCAATATCTCCGATATCCCCATACGGAATGCAAATCAAGGCCTCTACCCAAATTGCGGCACGAGTCGTGATTATGGCTATGGTGTCATGGGATTCCCCACCTTTACCTTCGAAACGGATGATGAACAGTTCCTTCTAGGGACGGTGGAAGCGCTCTCTGAGCGACTTGATGAGGAATTGGACGTGATGATTTACCTCGTGGAGAATGTATGGTACTGGCGGGCCAGATTACATGTCGAAATGATTCAGATAGAAAATGGGAACCTTATCCTCAATATAGATAATTTAGGGCACGCTTCTACTAGGAATGCTACTTTGATACAAACAGACGGAGATGGAGCAGTAATATGGGAGTCTACTAATTTTACTGTCAATGCATCATCTACCGCGGTCATAGAGCTTGGCTCCTACCCCGAGGGGAGCGAAAACATAGGAAACTGGTCGTTGTACTACCAGAAAAGAGTCATAGACAGCTCTACATGGGTGACAGAGTCTATTGACATAGAAAAAATAGAAGTAAAAAAGGAGAAATCATCTTTACTTCCCTTTCCCAACTTGGCATTGACAATAATAGCTATGCTGTTAGCTGCAAAAAAGAAGAATGCAAAAACCCCTTCTTGATATATAATATTGAACCATATCATGTTATATCTCAATAACTTTTAGCCAAAATATGAACTTGAAACCGTCAGACTACGACTTTGGAGTGCCAGAAAACTATTCGTTTGCGTCTAACATAACTTGTGCCGATGAAAAAACCAGACAAATGTTTGTTCTTGGATATGGGCACATGCTAAATTACAACCATGAAGAAGCAATTGCTTGTTTTATGAAATGTACAGAACTAGATCCTAACTGTGCAATGGCTTGGTGGGGTATCGCGTATTGCGTATCATCCAACTACAACTGGGCTCCAGGCCTCGGTTCTGGATATGATGCTATCCAACAGGGTCTTGCTGTTATGGGACATTGCACAGAATTGGAACAGGATCTAATCACCGCATTATCGAAGAGGCACACAAAAGAGGCTAGAGATTCTGCAGACCCATCCGTGCTTAACATGGGGAACAGCCCAGAACTAAACATCGCGTTCGCAGAAGCCATGGCTCCCATCTATGAAAAGTACAAGGGAGATCTAGACGTTACGGCAATATACGTCGAGGCGCTCATGAATTTGAAGGCGTGGCAACTGTGGGACAAAAACACGAAAACGGGAGAAATCACACCCGCAGATGAGAACACACTCCTATTGGTCAAGATAATGGAGGATACGTTTCAGCAGTACGATGAGGCAAAAGTGCATCCGGCATTATGTCATTTGTATTGCCACGCACTCGAACTGTCACCCTTCCCAGAAAGAGCTCTTCCGGCAGCTGATGTCCTGAGAACAAGAATGCCAGGTCTTGGACATTTAGTTCATATGCCATCTCACATAGACGCATGGGTCGGGCAATGGAAAGAAGCTATAGAATGCAATATAGCAGCAGTGGAAGCAGATGATAGATATGTGGAAATAACTGGTAATGAATCCCAGTTTTACAAATTCTACAGAATGCACAATCATCATTTCGTGGTATGGTGCGCTATGTTCGATGGCCAATATGAAACCGCTCTGAAATATGCTCGAAAAGCAGTAGAAACACTACCAGTTGGCGACGAAAATGGTGGTGTGAAATTTATGCTTGCAGGCATAATTCCAATGGGGGCTATATTTTTGGAATCATACGTTACGATGCCATGGCACGTCATGATTAGATTTGGAAAGTGGGAGCAAATTATCAATGAACCTATGTACGACGACAAAGATGCATTTCCCGCCACTATTGCCACACAACATTATGCAAGAGGGGTGGCCTATGCTTCCATGGGTTTGGTTCACGAGGCGGAAGCAGAACAAGCATTGTTCAAAGAGGCTTTACAAAATCCTGCCCTAGTTGGTAGAATGATGCATAACAATTTCATGTACCAAGACCCTAACGAAGGACCTTCGATATTAAACGTAAATGCATCCATACTAGAAGCAGAAATAGAATATAGAAGGCAATACCTCGCTAAAGAAGACGGTAAGGAACACGACTTCACTGCTGCCTTCGATGAACTTAGAAGAGGCGTGGATCTATCTCTAAATCTAGCATACAACGAGCCATGGGGCCAGATGCAGCCAGTTAGGCACATTCTAGGTGCCTTACTACTAGAACAGGGGCACATCGAGGAGGCTGAACAAGTATATAGGGACGACATTTCTCTGTGGAAGGACAATATGTGGGGCCTTCTTGGCCTAAAATTGTGCCTAGAAGCAAAAGGAGATACTACTGGGGAACTAGAAGAAGTCACAAAACTATTCAATGAAAGAAGTTCCAGAGCGGACACTATTCCCACCAAAACCTGTTATTGCGCACAGCAAGTGGTTAAGGACGACTGTGGCTGCTGTTAGTCTGTTGATATAGGAACATTTGCGGGATCATTATCGTCTGACAATTGATACTTACCCAAATGCCGGATGAAGCTGTAATGATCTGGGGACATGATATCTTCTATCTGTGACTCGAACCTTTTTTCGACGACTGCGCCCCTTGTTCTGAAAAATGCCAACTCGAGTGATATGCCTATCAGCGTAGCTATGTAGAGGACTAATACCACAGTCATGGCGAAGTATGAGGGGTCAGCCAGTGTCCCGTCCCTTATTGTGGAGGATAGTGCTATCTGTCGAGATAGCAGGAAGATTAGACCGACACCCACCCACGGTCCAATCAGTTGTTCTACGAAGCTGTCTGCAGGTATGACTTTCCGATTCCGAGCATCAATAAAAACTAGTGATCCACTGGTCGCGGCCCTAATTATGGAAATTGCGGCTACTAAAATAACGTATACACCTATAGTAATGATTGATATTATGGTAAACGAGAAAGAAAGGTATGATACAATAAGATAGGCAAACACACCTAAGAGGACCGTGATAGGTAGTCTATGAATAGCGGCAATTACGGGTTCAGGGGGGCGTGTCGGGTCTCCAGGTCTGTCCATCCATACGACATCCCAGCCAGTAGTTTTCTTTACCACCTTCAATACCAAAAGTAATAATTTCTTTTCAATTAGAACCCATTCAAAGAATCTTGTGACTGGTATGAGTGGGATAAATACGAACCCGGCTGGTATGCTTAGAATAGGCCACACAACCAAGGAAGGGACGAGTAAGAAATGCCTCATGTCAAGTGGATGCAACATGTCTGTTTCTATCCTGGTCTGCCTCTCCATATCTATCTCATATTGTCGTGCTGTTCTGTCCAACTCTTGTCTGAAATCCTTTATTGGGTAGCCTGAGTCGATTACGGAAGTGAACCTTTCTTTGTAATGAAGATGCTCAGGTTCGTTCCCTATCCACCATGACCAAAGGACCCTCAGAGGTACAGTCAGCAAGACTGGTATAATCAATATGAGGATGGCTGACAATATACCATCAGAGTGAGTCGCCACAGTGGCATCTCATTGGATGCTAGAGTTGAATCTATCCTCAACTTTGGCCCAATTTACGACATTCCACCAAGCATCTATGTAATCTCCCCTGCCAGGGCCGAATTTCTTGTAGTATGCATGCTCCCATACGTCGACCCCGAGTATGGGCATCTTTCCACAACCAACCTTATTCATGAGGGGGTTGTCCTGGTTAGCTGTACTGCAAATAGACAAAGTGCCTGAATCGCTGCATAGCCAAGCCCAACCAGATCCGAACCTAGTAAGGGCGGCCTTCTTGAACTCTGCTTGGAAATTTTCAAAGGATCCAAAATCCCTTTTGATCGCCTCAATTAACTTACCTCCAGGGGGTGTGGAGTCCTCTGGAGCGCACATTGATTCCCAGAAAAAACAGTGGTTCCAATAGCCACCGCCATTGTTTCTCACTGCGGGGTTTTCGGCACACAAGGAAAGGATTTCCTCTATGGTTAGGTTGGATAATTCACCCCCCTCAATGGCAGCATTCAGGTTTCTTGTGTATCCTGCATGATGTTTTGAATGATGTATCTCCATAGTTGTTGAATCGAGGTGTGGTTCTAGGTCAGAGTAGTCATATTCTAGGTCGGGTAGTTCGAAGGTCATAATGACGCCTAGCAGAGGATGTTCAATAAGGTGTCGAGAGGAAATATAAGTGACCATGGGCACCGGGGCTCAATATGGCTCGCATATTGGCCAATGATGGCATAAGTGAAGAATCTAAATTAAAGTTGGAGAAAATGGGACATACAATAATTGTTGAAAAGATAAATCGAGAACAACTTCTTAACGGGGAATTACGTGACTTCGATTGCGTTATAGTTAGATCTGCAACATACTTGGACGGGACAATACTCGAAGCTAACACAGGGGGAGATTCAAAACTCAGGCTGGTGATAAGAGCTGGAGTGGGTCTGGATAATATCGACACCGCATCTGCAGATTCTCTGGGGTTAACGGTCAGGAACACTCCAAACGCATCGACGAACGCTGTCGTTGAGTTGACAATCGCTCACTTGATTGGTAATTCAAGAAATTTTATTGGTGCAAACTTAGACATGCGAAAAGGGAAATGGACAAAAAAAAGTTTAGTTGGGACCGAGCTATCAGGAAAAAACCTGGGTTTAATCGGTTTTGGAAGAATTGCTAAAGGGGTGGCTAAGGTAGCTGTGATCCTGGGCATGGAGGTCCATACTTATGATCCGTTTGTGACTGATGAACTATCAAAAGAACCCGACGTGACCTTTCATGACTCTATCGAGTCCTTATTCACTACTTGCAGCCACATAAGCGTGCATTGTGCAATGACTCCAGAAACCAACGGAATGGTTAACGCAGGACTTGTAAGAAGAATGCCAGATATTTCCCCCAATGGCGTTCAATGCGGCAGGCACATTGTCAATTGTTCCAGGGGCGGGATCCTTAACGAAAGTGATATGCTGGAATTATTGGAATCCGGATTCCTGACATCGCTTGGGATCGATGTATTTGAGAATGAGCCGGATGCTAACCTTGATTTGTCAGCGCACAGAAGAGTCTCGTCTACCCCTCACATAGGGGCCGCTACCATAGAGGCACAGAAAAGGATAGGAGAAGAGATAGTATCGATCGCCTCTACCTTTTTCAACTAGACCAAATTATGCATTCTCGTCAATCCCTCAGAATATTCTTGGAGTAGTTCCGGTATATCTATGTCCTTAATATCAGATTTTAGGGACAGATTCAGCGATTTTTTCTCCTTCCATACCATGGTATTGAACCTAACTATAGATTGAGTCACCATTGATCTGTTGTGCAAGTCATAACCCAAGGGCTCGGGATAGACATCAACCTTCATTGTACTTTCGCTGTACAGTGTTGTGGAAAGATGATGGCAGAATAAAGGGCAGACAGGTGAGAATATTTTCAGGCACCCTCTCAAGATAGAATGTATGGTCCATAAGGAGCTTGATTCTGAATCATATAACCTGCTTTTAGCCAATTCCATCCAGTGACTGGAAAATATTCCAGTGATAAACACCTTGAATTTCTGAGTTGCTGAGTATATATCAATACGCCCCCAATCCTCTTTAGTTTCTTTTACGAGGTTGTCATATTCCGATAGTATCCATAGATCCTCAGGCTTGATTGCACTGGGTTTTACATCTTCTATTGGGAATTGGCTGGCGAACCTTGCAACATTGTAGATCTTAGTTAGTATTCCAAAATACTTAGATTCAATTTCTTCCGGGTTTATGTGAAAATCGTCACCAACCTGAGCATCAGCAGCTTTCCACAGCCTAAAACACTCAGAACCGATTTTGTTTGCCCTAAGCTTCACTGATTTTCCGTCAGGCCCCCTTATTTGCCAAGACCCAGTCCTCCCAGAGAGGCCGCAGTCCAATACGGAATTGGCGTCTATACCATTTCCCCAAGATTTTGACATTTTACGCCCCCAAGGGTCCATGCCTAGTCCATCAATCCATACTGATTTGAATCCTGGTTGATCTAGTAGATGAGCACTCTTCAACAGAGTGTAATATAGCCAGGTTCTCACTATTTCTTTGCCCTGAGGCCTCAAAGCCGTTGGATAAGTCCTAGCGAAGTCTACATCTTCTTGACCATAGCCAGAGACAAATAGATTGGAGTTTGAAGAATCCATCCAAGTATCAAATACCTTTTCTTCACCAGAAAATTTTGTATATCCAAGTTCCTCAATCGATCCAAGTATTACTCGGGTTTCTCTGTCTATCGCAAAAGAACCCCTGGGTGGATCCTCGCACCATGGTCTAACGTAAGCCCCCCTCGGGGGCACGATTAGGACTTTGTTGTCATCTGTATACCAAATGGGAATTTCAGTGTGGTACCATCTCCTTCTGCTAATGGGCCAATCTATGGATATGTTTTCCATCCAATCCAGCAACAACTGTTTATTCCTTTCGGGGATGAAACGAATCTTTTGGGTTAGCTGCTCCAATCGTTCTTGTATTCCAACCTGTTTTACATACCATTCTTTCAGAAGAATAATCTCTATGGGATTCTCACCTCTTTCACTCACAGGTATATCTTGTTCCCTTTCATCTAGGCCCTCCAATCTGCCATCAGACGACAAAATATCTATTGCGGCGGATCTAGCATCCGACACTAGCATCCCCTCAAGCTGGCCGGCTATCTTAGTCATCCTTCCTTCAAGATCTATTGCCTGGAATGGCTCTAATTTTAGTTCCCGGAAAACGGATACATCATTTTGATCTCCGTAACTACAAACCATTAGTACACCAGAACCGAATTCCATCTTAACGGATGGATGGGCAAGAATTTTGACTTTGTCGGACCTACCCTCAACCTTGATTGGGAGACGTGTAGTTTTACCTACTATGTGTTTGTACCTGTTATCGTCAGGGTGGACTAGTACTACCCCGCAAGCACAAATCAACTCAGGCCTCGTAGTAGAAATGATAATGTCATCCCCATCCTCTACACTCCATCTTATGTGGGCCAGATTTGTCTTTCTTGAGATCCTCTTTACTTCGGCATCTGCAATCGTTGTCCCCTCTACTGGATCGTAGAGATTTGGTCTCAGATCCTCGACAATCTCCCCTTTGATAAGAAGGTCTGTGAAAATTGATTGTGTCACGGCCCTATACTCTGGTGAGTCAGTGTGATACTCTGTCGAGAAATCACATGATAACCCAACTCTAATTGCCGTTTCTTTCATAGCCTCGGTATACTCGTCTATCGTTTTCTTGCATTCACCGATGAACTCTTCACGGTCGAACGTCCTCATCTTTCTGTTATGTTTTTTCTCCACTGTGAACTCTATGTTTATTCCATTCCTGTCCACGCCCCAAGGAAAATACACTTCCTTCCCGAGAAGTCTTTGGCTTCTGGCTATGACATCAATCATGCTGTATTGTGCAACGGCACCAATATGCCATGTGCCGCTGGGGTATGGTGGAGGTGTATCAATGATGAAAATTTCCTTTTCACTGTTGGCATCGAAGGTATAATCGACAATGTTTTCGCCATTTTCAGATATATCCTTTAGGATCTTATGTTCCAGGTCTACTGACCATCGCTTATCCTCCAAACGCGGTTTAGACATGATCCCCGGCCAAAGGCACTGGCCTCCACACTTGACAATTGTGTATGAAGGCAAATATCGTCACATACTCTTCCAACTATGAGTGGTATTGAAGCAGTTAATCCCTTTCCAACCAACATGGCAGGTGCGGACGGAGTGATGTCCCGGCTCAAATATATCGGCTCCTCCACAAAAGAAAAGCTGTTATCCAATAAGGATGTCAAGAAGAAATTCAGGTTCAACAACGACTCCATGAATAGTAGCAAACTACTAATCAAAGCCCCAGTGATCACCGTGATTATTTGTTTGATTGTGACAGGTTTTTTCCTTGGCCACTCTGGAATTAACGACTGCAGGGATGGGTATGAGCCGTCATGGTGCAGTGAAGAGTCCTCAATGAACGTGAATGGGGACCTAGAAGTATATCTCCCGCAGGGATCCGATGTCAGTCAAAACTTGTACAAAGTAGAGGAAATTTGGACTACAAACGTCATGATAATTTACGTAGAGTCGGAAGACTACAACATTACGACGGTCAGGATTCTCGAAGAGATGGATAGGGTCGAAAGGGGTCTAAATACAGTCAGGGACGATAACGGCGAAAATGACGACATAATCTATGCTTTATCCATATCTACGGTGGTAAAAGAAGTCAATTCTAGCGCTGGTAGAGTAATCAGCTCTTTCGGGTCTGGGATCGCTACTGCCATTGGAAATGAAGATTTAGCGGAATCAATCAATGCTACTTTGGCGCAAAATGAAGACTTCATCGGAAATTACGACATTCCTGATGAGCAACAACGAGTGGATCAGATTCTCGATGAAATGCCTCAAAATGCATTGGACAAATTGGTACGAGATGTTGGCAGGGACTACAATAGCGATGGAATAAAAGAAGCGGAAAAGGCTGGTTATTGGAATCGTGCTGTCATTATTATTGGTGTTGCAGATGGGATAGATCGAGACGGCGATGGTGAGGCTGACTCATCTGTTGCTGAACTTATTCAAAGGACGCAGGGGATTATCACCAACGTTGCAAGAGAAAATAACTGGAACAGTGATGAATCCGACTGCATTCAAGATGCCAATTCCACAGACGGCCAGAGGTGCCTTAATTTGAAGATGACTCTAACCGGTCCCGTACCACTTACCAATGCCGTGACTGAAGAATCTTTCAAACTATTTTGGAAAGTATTCCCAATCGGAGGAATCGCAGTAGCACTCTCACTATTTTTCTTCCACTGTGATTTACTACAAACTGGTAGGATTCGATTCGTTCAGGGGGTAAAGGTGGTAATCATATCTGGATTACCTACCCTATGTTCCGTCTTTATCACCATGGGGATTATTGGTTTTACAAATTATGAGGTGACAATGACCGTAATTATTGTAGGTCCCATAGTGTTAGCGTTGGGGGTTTCGTATGGACTTCACATAACCAATAGTTATGCTGAGAACAAGGGAACTCCTGAAGAGAAAATCAAGAAAGCATTGGACTCCACAGGGAGAGCAGTCCTACTCTCAGCGATCACGACAATTATTGGATTTATATCTCTAACATTTACACCCATGGCGCCCATACAGACCGTTGGTTGGTGCCTTGCAATGGGTATTGTAGTCGTCTATTTGATGACCATGCTCATGGTTCCAAATCTCACGATGATTCTCGATTTGAAGAAACCTTCCCACCCCCCTCCGAAAATTTTCACTGCGGGTGTAAGTATTCCTACGAAATGGAGTAAAATTACACTTTCTATATTCCTAATCTTCGTGTTGATATCGGCAGGAATCAGCCGAACCAATGTAGAAGAGAACATCGACTTACTGAAGATGGCTCCACAGAATGTAGATGCCGTTCAAAAATTGGGAACTTACTCAGATGAGTTTAATGGCGGCCAGCCAGGCTTCCTGTTAATCGAAACGGACATATCCGCAGATCCTTCATTGTTCAGCGATCCTTCACTTCTAGGGGATCCTTATTCCAACCTGGAAGGTATGGAGGAACTAGAGTCAAAATGCAATCAAGTTGAGAGTACGACTGCTCTCTCGGTCGTGTTCCTGATGAAGGCCATTGCAGTTGGTATCAATGTATCTGGGACCCCGATTAACGATTTAATAGAGGATCTTCCATTACCGGATCCCATAGACGAGCCTGTGGGTGAAGTAGCAGACATACTATTCAACAATAGTAGAAGTGGTAACGTTTCTTTTTGGGGTGCTTTAGACTTATTAGACGCACAGGAGACTGGAGGCGTCCAAGCTCAAAACTTTTTGATATACGTCTTCTACAACAGCCTCTCGTTGGAGATGAGGGAGTTCTTTATCTCTCCAGATTTCCAATCGAGCCTGATATACATAGACATGCCATTTATGGATGTCCAGAGGACCAAGGCTGCAACAGAGCAAATTGACCTTTATGCCAGTCAAGATACCTCAGGTGCCCTTACATCTTCCCCCCTGGTTGGCGTCGCCTCCATAACCATAGAGGTCAATGAGCTAATCGTAGGCTCTCAATGGGATTCTCTAACGTTTGCATTATTATTCACCGTTATCACCCTAGGGTTGGTTTTCAGAGATCTTAGGTTCGCACTCCTTACTACAATACCTGTCGGCTTCACAGTCGGAATGCAATGGCTAGTCATGGATTCAGGGAGTGTGACGCTCTCCCTAGTGACTGTTATGATAGGCTCCATCCTTGTAGGCGTTGGGGTAGACTTTTCAATACATATCGCTAATCGAGTGAAGAAACTTGGAGGAACACTAGAGGCCATACAGACATCATGCGCCAGCACTGGCTTGAGCCTATTCGAAGCCACTGTCGTCACGGCCTCTGGAATGACATGTGCTTACCTCATACCAATACCAGCGCTCAAACCATTCATAACTGTCATAATCATACTTCTAGTAGTGGCGGCGTTATCGGCCCTTCTTCTTCTTCCTGCAATTTATTCATTCTTGGTTAAATCGGGAATACCTCTGACTGGTGGTTCTACCTCCATGATCATGAAGATCTCCGGTAATTTCAATAAGGAAAATCATGAAGATGTTCAGATACCAATATATGATGCCAAAGAGGCGTGGTAGGATATGAAATGGCTAATGAAGAGCGAGTTGGATGTGTACCCTTGGAGTCAACTCTTAGAAGATGGGTCAACCCATTGGGATGGTGTCAGGAATTACCAAGCTAGGAACTTCATGAGGGATCAGATGGAAGTGGGGGACCTTATTTTGTACTACCACTCTAACTGTAAACCACCACATGTGGCTGGCGTGGCTAGGGTGATCAAGCAGGGCTATCCAGATCACACATCATGGGACCCTACGTCAAAATATTTCGACTCTAAGTCCACACCCGAATCACCCAGATGGTTCATGGTAGACATAGAGCCCGTGGTCGCAACGATACCAGTATCATTGGATTCAATGCGTCAAAATCCTGCATTAGAGGGAATGCCCCTTTTGGCTCGTGGCCAGAGGTTATCCGTCCAGCCTGTTGATGATGTATATTTCAACGAAGTTTGTATCATGGGGGGCCTCAATCCTGACGAGATTTAATCCAAGATTCGTTAAGGGTGGGCACGTCATCGGTGGACGGTCGTAATTACGTATGCTAAACCATCGATCTTCTCCACCCCGCTATCCCAAGGCATCCAGAGTCCCCAGTCGGGCTGCTCGCTTCCGCGCCTGACCTGATTCCCGGGCAACATAGTCACAAATTCCCTCCGGAATTTGCCTCTATCAACCTCGATCTCTCGGGGGCGAGGTATCTCAGTTAACCGATGACACATAGGTAAATCGTCTCCGCCGCCCTCTGACTTCGGGTCACCATATTGACGATTTGTGATCGAGAGCACGTCACCACTCCCCCTAGCCCGACCTTCGGAGAAAGCAGTTGCATTTATACAAATCCGAATTAATCCACAGTTTCGTACTTTGATGGACAGCCTGTTTGTACCTGTGTAGCCTCTATCACCCAGCCAGCCTCATTCGTTCTGAGCTTTCCCTCTACAGCGATCGTGGTGCCCTCCATCAAACCCTCGGGCATTGCTATACCGGTGGCATCAACGTATACCTCGCTTTCCACACCAGCGAGTATGAACATATTACCATCCTCTGATATTGATTGAGGCTTAACAACCCCTCTGACATGAACTTCATTATTCTCGTATTCAGAAGACTCATCTAACATTTCATCAACTGTAATCTGAGGAAGAGGTTGTGCTTGGATAAGCATGGCCAAAAGGAGGAACGACAACAAAATTCCGACAGTAAGCAATCGCCCCGTCCTAGTTGTAGCCACGTACCCCGGTCTGGTAGGACATTCATCAGACTTACCTATTATTGTCTGAGAAAATACCTACTGCATCCTGAATGTTCACAATCCCTTCTTGCTGTAATCTACGTTTGAGTCCCCTGATAGTTTTCTTTACAACGGCGGGACCGTTGAAAACCAATGCTGAGTATAATTGAATGAGGGTTGCACCTGAAGTAATTGCATCCCATGCAGATTGAGGACCGTCTATTCCGCCCACGCCGACGATAGGATGGTTTTTTCCAACCTTCTTGTAGACCAAACGTATTATTTCGAGGCTTCTGGCCCTTAGAGGCCTACCAGATAGCCCACCAGATTCGCTAAACGCTCTTCGTGATCTCGTGGAAGTGGGCCGGGGTCTAGCAGTAGTCGTGTTCACTGCAACGAAACCATCGATCCCATTATTGACAGCGATATCCACCATCATTTCTATCTCGTCGTCTAGAGCATCAGGTGATATTTTGAATAGCACTGGACGTGTGTCATCCCTGTTAGATCGGAATTCATTGATAGAGGACAATAATCTGTCTAACTTATTAGATTCTCCCAATTTTCTCAGTCCAACAGTATTGGGTGATGAGACATTAATTACGAACATATCTCCAAAGTCCCAGAGCTGGTGTAGTGTTGCTATGTAGTCCTCTTCTGGTTTGTTGTCCGACATTGCGATCTTGCTGCATCCAATGTTTAGCGCCAGGGGTGTGCGTGGCCAACTGCCTTTCTCCTTGGTCTCCAATAATTTTCTTCTGGTCTCAACTGCGCCTGGATTGTTGAATCCCATCCTGTTAACGAGTGCCCTATCGGAATCGGACCTAAACATCCTGGGTTTAGGGTTCCCCCCCTGAGGATGGTATGTTATGCCTCCACCCTCGATCCACGAAAATCCAATTGAGGGCCAAAGCGATAACGCCTCACATTTCTTATCCATGCCAGCTGCTAGACCAAGGGGGTGTCTAAACCTCAGACCAAATGCGTCAATGGGTAATGATGGTGTGTTATACAAACTGCTGAGCATCTTCTGCCCAGGAAAAGTTGAGGATAACTTGGACCCTAATTTCAAGCTCAAAGCATGAGCATTCTCTGAATCTAAGAACTTAAGAATGGGTCTTACTATGAGTCCGTATGTCATGGTCTTTTTGATCGAGCCGATGACAGGTTCTTCAAGGATTGGCGTCTACGATGGATGATGAACCGGATTATGGGGTCGCGAGAGTTAGCCAAAAGAATCCTTAGATCAAGGGGCATAATTTACAACGGTAGTCCAACATTACTGAAAGAAATCCGAAATAGTCTACTCACTGCAACTGATTCTAACCCTAGAATTAACGTTGTTTTTGAAAGTGTGCTTGAGAATGATTCCGGTTTTACGTCCCTGAAGTTTATGGGGGTTGAAGGCGCAGTGATTGGAACTTCTGAACCCCCTGGCATGGATACGCTCTGGTTGGGTAAGGAGACACAAGATCTCACACAAGAGATTACGTCATCGATTGTAGAATTAGCCACCGCTGGTTACCCGGGTTGCTCAGGCTGTGTTGACGACATGGATTGGTCAGAGCCACTTTGGCGTGACATGGTGTTAAAAGACCGGGAATGACAGGAACCCAAGTATACAGCAGCCATGATATGGGAGAGGAGTTAGTCATGACCAGTCTAGTAATCGTAGAATCCGGTGCTAAGGGGAAGAAGATACAGACCTACCTTGGGTCTGATTACATTGTGGAATCATGTCGTGGCCACGTTCAAGATCTTCCGGGCCGAGGCTATCCCGATCGCAAACAAGCCAATAAGGCTATGTGGGCCTCCAAGGATAATGCATTACCAGAGCCACCTTGGGCATGGACAGACCACAGTGGTAAAAGTGCCAAAAATACGATAAATGGCATGATAACCAAGGCAAAGAAAAGAAATGTAGAGACAATCTACATCGCAACGGACCCAGATAGAGAAGGTGAGTTCATCGCATGGAGATTGGCAGAAATCTTTTCCGATTATACAACCAAGAGGGTCACCTTCAACGAGGTCACAAAAAAAGCCATTCTTGAGGCTATCAAGACTCCCCGGGAAGTCGACATGAATCTGGTCAATGCAGCAAAAGTAAGGCGCTACATGGACAGGCTAGTAGGATACAGGGCCTCGAAATTTTCAAGATCCTGGAATCTTACCTCAATGGGCAGAGTCCAAACACCCACATTGGGGATATTGGTAGAGAGGGAACTAGAACGTTTGGCATTCACTCCACAACCCTTCTATGCCGTCACTGTTGATTCTAAGAATTTTCAGTTCAAGGTTAGATTTCATGAAAAGGATGATCCCGATGCATGGTTCGATACCTCGACAGAAAAGCCCAAACATCATCCTGATAGAACCAATGATGAGGAATTAGCTTCTAGTGCCATAAACGAAATAAATATTCATGGCACACTAATAATCACAGAATCAAGAAACGGTAAAAGAAGGTCAAGACCTCAATTACCATTTTCCACACCAACTCTATTGAGAACGGCCGGCTCCCATCCCAAAATAGGATGGGGTAGTAAGAGAATTATGCAAGTAGCCAACGAATTATACCAACAAGGTCTGATTACGTACCTCAGAACGGACTCCACAAGAACCAGTCCAGAAGCAAGATCAGCCATGGCTAGTTACATCGAAAAAGAAATCGGTAAGGACAAATTGCGGTCGGAAAATGATAGATTACAGTCAAAGGAGGACTCTAACACACAAGATGCTCACGAAGCTATTCGGCCTACGGATCCATCTAATAGGGAGCCTGAGGGTTTGGAAAAACCCCAACTTACGTTGTACAAGTTAATCTGGAGTAGGTTTGCTGCTAGTATGATGGTAGACTCGGAATACTCAACAATCTCGATCAGGGGGGCCGTGGGCGATTTCGAAAAGCCTTTGACCTCTAGCACATC
>CEWG01003331.1_pt1 | contig 35148 bp, 29 predicted proteins | sample 361411 | NCBI WGS metagenome assembly CEWG01 (sample SAMEA2622173, study PRJEB7988) | marine metagenome | biome: marine biome (ENVO:00000447); feature: surface water layer (ENVO:00002042); material: "saline water (ENVO:00002010), including plankton (ENVO:xxxxxxxx)" | depth 5 m | reverse complement strand
CGTTACTCGGTTGGAACTCTATTTGATAATGTAAAATCTGAAAAACCAATGGAATCTCGATTTCGAGGAAGTAGTGGAACAGGTCATGGATGGGCGGGTTCCCAAACGTGTTTCTACAATTGTAAAGCTCCTAAATTTATAGTGGAATCTCCTCCTGGTGGAGTTTCATGGGTAATTAACTCAGGTGATAATCAAGACAGTCTATTAAATCCAGTTAGTTTATATTATAAACAGGTTCAAGAGAGGTTAGGAAATGATGTTTTAAGAAGACTAATTACAAAAGAAGACATCAATAATTTGGGAAGTTATAAATGGGTAAAAAGGATATTAAAAAATTCAATGTTTTTTTAATTTCTAAATCTCATATAATTTTTTCGTTTTGTTATTTTAGTAAATATTAATCATACAGTTATGAAAATATTTTTAATAAATCAGAGGAACTGATTGACCTTGAAAAAAAGCAAGAAGAACCTAAAAAAGAAAAAATTATTAGAAGACCAAAAAGAGTAGATAAATTATTAAAATGAGGTAAAAATGTTAATTAGTGAAGATATTAAATTAGATTATTCAGACGTACTAATCAGGCCAAAAAGGTCAATCCTAACTTCCAGATATGATGTAGATATGACACGAACTTATAAGTTTGTGCATAGCAAAAAAGAGTGGACAGGCGTACCGATCATGGCTTCCAATATGGATACAGTTGGAACGCCAGAGATGTATAAAGTGTTATCCGAACATCAAATAGTTACTTGTCCAGCGAGACACTATCTTAAAAATAACCCAACTGTATTTAGTAGTAACTATCAAGACCAATACATTTGTGTGATGGGTGGTCTTGAAGATATAAATGTTCTTAAAACAAATGCAGAAATGTATGGATTTATCGGTATTGATGTTGCAAATGGATATACTATTTCTGTTATTGATAGTTTAAAAGAACTAAGAGAAAAATGTCCAGATGAAACAATTGTTGTTGGCAATGTTGTAACTTCTGATATGACCCAAGAACTTATTCTTGCTGGTGCAGATATAATTAAAGTAGGTGTTGGGCCAGGGAGTGTATGTACCACAAGAACTAAAACCGGAATTGGTTATCCACAACTTAGTGCAGTTATGGAATGTGCAGATGCAGCTCATGGATTAAACGCACATATTATTGCAGATGGTGGATGCACTACCTCTGGTGATATAGTAAAAGCTTTTGCCGCTGGTGCAGATTTTGTAATGATTGGTGGAATGTTAGCAGGACATGATGAATGTGATGGAAAGGTTGTAGATGGAAAAATGACATTTTATGGTATGGCATCTGAAACTGCAATGTCGAGACACAACTTACCCAACAGAGAATATCGTGGTGTAGAGGGTAAAACTGTAGAAGTTCCATATCGTGGTGGAGTAAATGATACTATCATTGATATACTTTCTGGTATTCGTTCTGCGTGTACTTATGTCGGTGCAAAGAGATTAAAGTCATTATCTAAATGTGCAACATTTGTAAGAGTGAATAATATTATTAACACTGTTTATGGAAACGCATAATAGATTTCCGTATTTGAAATCAATGAGGAGCTGTTTATACGATTCATCGACCTTTTGTAGGTTTTTTTATATTTACTTTTTATTAATCTTAAATCAATTATAATGAAAGACATACTTGTTGTTGCAAAACTAAAAGAAGGAAAGTTTGAGAAGTTTATGGGTTTTATGAAGTCTGAACAGGGCATGAATGAAAGAAGAAAAATTGCAGATTTAACTAAAACTTTAGGCACTGTGTCGCCAGATAAGAGTGCAGTAATGTTCAAGATTTCTGTACATGATGAAAATGCTTTGAATTCATTTTTAGATGGTTCAAATCCTGTGTCAAAACCAATTTTTGATGAAGTTATTTTAAGTTATGAGATTTTTGAATTAAATAAGGTTTAATACTTAACTTCATATTATAATTTTATTATATGAAAGCTTTTTTAATACTTATATACTTAATGTTCTCAAACGAGTCAACTATTGTAAATGATTATAATATAAATGTTACTGCAAAAAGCAGAGTAAATTATATTTTAGAGGGGGAGGACTTAAATGGTGAAGTTTATGGTGATGATCCAGTTGTTACAATTCTAGAGGGTGATACAGTAAATTTTAATATTGATGCTCCTGGGCACCCATTTTTTATAAAAACAACGCCTGGTACTGGGATGAAAAATCAAGTTGAGGGAATTGAAAATAATGGAACAACTAGGGGGCAAATTTCATGGACTCCTCTGAAAAAAGGGACTTACTACTATCAATGCTCCAAACACAGAAGTATGTTTGGAAAAATAATAGTTAACTAATATAAATTGAAATAGAACATAAAAGAAAGTTGATTTCCCTTTTTTACCTAAGTTTTTTATATTTGCAAAGAATTAATGAAGCGAGATTATGTTAGGTTTGAATGATATCCAGTATTTATACGAGTTTTTATTTTGGTTTGTCACCTTTTTCATTTTAAAAAAGGTTTGGCATAAACCAGAAGTTCGTTTGATTTATGGTTACAGTGTAGCCATATTTAATTTAGTTGCCGTTTTATTTTTTTCTATATCTTCATTGAAAGGAGAAATGAATAGTCTTGATTCATTTGCATTTGGATTTTTACACACTATGGTTGCAGTAGTAATGCTAACCTTAGTAAAAATGAGTCAAAAACTTGAAGACAAAAATTCATCCTTCGAATAGGCTTAAAACTTTGTTTGAAATAATTTTTGAATAACTTTCTTCAATCCCATTCCATATGGTATTCTTGAAGAGTTAGCTTTTATTACTTTCCATAAAGACCTTAATTAACAATATAAAAAGTCAATTTATCAATTAGGTAACTTGCCAGTTTATATATTTGAATATAAAATTCATAAAGGAATCGAAAATAATGGAATTAGAATAATAAATTAGATATCAAGCCTAATTAAACAATGCAAAGAATAATTTCTCTTGACGTTTTTCGTGGAATCACAATTGCCTCAATGATTTTAGTAAATCAACCTGGCAGTTGGAATTTCAAATACGACCAAATGCGGCATGCTCAATGGCATGGGTGTACTTTAACTGATTTGATTTTTCCCTTTTTTCTCTTAATTATTGGCATTTCTTGTTGGCATGCTTTTCAAAGGTATGAACAGACACTTTCATTAAATTCATTAAGAAAAATAGTACGCCGTGCTGCTATTATTTTTATAATAGGACTAGCTCTTAATATTTGCAAACAATGGATAAGCCTAGGAGAAGTAAACTTTTCAATATTAAGGATTACTGGTGTATTACAAAGAATTGCTTTTTGCTATTTAATAGGAGCTATTCTCTGCCTGGCACTCAGGCCCGTTCAATTAATAATTACGTCATTTAGTATTTTAATTTTATATTGGATAATACTATATTCGGCTGGAGGTTCAGAGCCATACATTGCAGAATACACAATTGTTGGGAAAATTGATAATCTAATTTTAGGGGAAAATCATTTGCGTAAGGGCTACTCAGTTGATACTTCTGGGTTATTTGCTTCAATTCCCGCGACTGTACATGTAATTTGGGGATATCTACTTGGCATGATAATTTATAAAATTAAAGATATAAAGGAGTTGGTTTTAAAAATGTTCCTTTTTGGAATCCCAGCTGTTCTAATTGCTCAAGTGTGGAATTATTTTTTACCAATAAACAAAACTCTATGGACAAGCTCATATGTTTTGTACACAAGTGGTTGGGCGATTATCACATTTGCATTTTTAATTTGGATAATTGATGTTCATAAAAATTCCAAATACTTCAGACCCTTTTTGACGTTTGGAGTTAATCCATTATTCGCATATGTTTTTGCTGAACTTTGTGGAAGTATCTTTTCAGGCCTTTTAAAATTTCCTTATGATGGAAATTTAGTTTCTTTTAGGAGTTTTATGTTTGATTATATTTTCTCGCCAATTATGGGAGAAATGAATGGTTCACTTTTATATTCATTTTTTATAATGTTTTTCTATTGGTCAATTCTATGGATAATGTATAAAAAGAAAATTTATATAAAAGTTTGAAATAGATTAATTTAAATAAACAGTAAAGAGATTAGACCCTCCTTATCAAATATTGAGATGTAATCAGATTAGGAGCGTGATTACTAATTTTATTTGTTCTCTAATAGAAATGTTTGAATTTTATATCAAAACAATTTCTAAAAAATCAGCCTAAGCAGAGAGCACGACTGAAGAAAGATAAAAACGCTTAGTATTAAGATGTATTTTAACAACATGAAATTATTAGTTATTAATTATTAATTTCTAAAATAATAAATTCTTATCACTTCGTTTCTAAAAGAAGATTACAAGTTTATACTTATATAAATTAAAAAACTTTTGAAATATTTGAAAATAAAAAATAGAATCTATTGAAACAAAAATGAAAATTACTTATTTGGTTAATAATTTTTAAGTAATAAAATACAGAGGGAAAATTGGATTTTTGATTAATTAAAGATTTCTACTTAGTACTTCTTTCATAAGAGAAACCTCCTTTTTTCCCTTGCGACCATGATTTAAACTTTATACTTAAATATATATCATCGTCTGTAAGGTGAACAACTAAATCTTTTCCAACAACGTTTTTCGGGCTAGAGACTGCAGCTCTAAAATTTTTAAAATCTAAATCATTTACTTTATCTAATGTTCCTAAAGCCCACTGAGTACCAATTGGACTTCTGGTTTTATCATCTTTACTTTCTTTAGCTGCATTATATATCTGACCTCCATCATTACCACGTGTAATCCATACATTATCAGTTATTCTATCTTGATTTACTTGATTTTTTGGATCCATTTCATCTCCCTTGACGAATGACTTTAAAGCTCCGCTCCAGATTTTTACAGATGGAATTCCTTCACTTAGATTAGAATTTGTTTCTCCATTTGAATTATTGTTGGAATTAGTATTTTCAGAATTACTGTTATTAGACTGATTATTTGAATTTCCTGTAGATACTTCATTTACATTTAAATCAGATTCGTCGTCATTACTGCTACCACAATAATTAAATAAGGTTAGTGTGAGTATAGAAACAAATAAAGTGGAAAATGTTTTTAGAAGATCTAATTTTTTATCCTTCATCTTCATATTTTTTAAAATTAGATTATACAAATTTAATTACTTTTTGTTATTGATAACAAAATCTATTGTAATAAGTTTTTAAATCATAATAGGTGGTTTTTTTATATTTGTAATATGAATAGAATTATAATTTTACTGCTAATAATCCCAGTTTTTGGTTTTTCTCAGAAATGGATTATCATTGATGTTTTGGAACAATCCAGAAAGGAACTTGTCTGTAAAATTGATAATGGGGATGAAGTGAAAAGAAAAACAATCAAAAACCCATCAATTGTAAAATTGATTCAGGAATATCAAGAAAAGGGGTTTAAATTAATCTCTGTTACTCAAGGTGTTGAGCTTGATCTTAACGGAAACTTGCCGTTAATGAATAGTCCTAATAATAATTTTGGTATTACAAATTTAATGCTTTCAAATAATAACCGTGTTATGCTTTGGTTTAAGGAGGAAGATTAAAACTATCTCAACAATTTATTCTCAATCACATTCATTACTTTATAAAAATTTAACAAAAAAGTAGATCCTCTAAAGTTGTAATTCAATCAAAAAAGTAGTTAAAAACCCCCAAAAAGTTCCTGTGGCCATACTTACTATTGCCAAAACAACAGCATGGGGCATCAACTTTTCGTTATAAGCAGCTGCAAGAGCTGGAGAGGTAGATATCCCTCCTATATTTGCCATCATTGCAATAGGTCCCCAAGCCATGGAAATTTTAAGTTTATAATTGAAATAGGCTATTACTAGAATGTTAATTATCATCCAATTAATCATAAATAGAATCAAAATCATTGGTAATTCAAAATCATTAAACTTAAGCTTAAGTCCCAAAATCGACATAATAAAAATAATACCTATTGAACCTATTTTCAAGTTGATATCAAAAGACCAAAACTTTAGCACATTTCCTATAATTAAGCCTAAAATTGAAAGGATAATAACATTCGTGATAAAGTTAAATTTCATTACAACTACTAATGCTGTTATTCCTAATGCAATCAAGACTGATAAAAAGGAGTTTTTTGATTTTACCTTTCCCTCAGGTTTATTCTCAATTAAAGGGATAGATTGGGTGAACTTAAATTTTTGGTTTAACTCCCCGGTTCTACGAATTATTTGAAATAAAAAAATCATGACTATATTTTGAATCATATTGTCCAATAATAATACTGATAGGAAAAGATCTTCTCGAACAGAAACATATTCTTTAAGAACTAACATACTTGAGCTACCACCAATCCAACTCCCTACAATAGGAATAATTCCCTTCCATAAATCTATCATATCTTCGCTACCCATGTAGTATAACATAAATAATATTGTAGGTATAACTGCAATAGTAAAAGAACCTATAAAAAATAATAGCAGTGGTTTCAGACCTACAATTTTTAATTGGGAAAGAGACATGGAACTCATAATGCAAAAAATAGTAATGGGATATATATAGGCTTTACTCCAATCGTGCAATACGATGTTTTCTAATGAGAGATCAAAAATAAATGAAAGAACTCCAGGAATTAGAAAGGTTAATAGAATCGCTGGCAACCAATGGAGGATTTTTTGAACGATTTTGTTATTGAACTTTGCAATCCACATTACAAAAATTGATACGGAAAAGGCAATGAGTATTCCCAAAAAATTATTTCCTTCCAAAAATCGATTTATTTAGTCAAAAGTTACTAAAGTTTCTCTGAATTACACTGACATTTAATTATAGAAAAAAATATTCCTTCACAAACAATATTATTAAGTTTTATCTGGAAAAATTCTAAATTTAAAATAATATTATATCTTTATAGAGCTTTAATAAGCGTATTGTCAAACAATTAACTAAACATTTAAATTATGAAAATATTACTCAATCATCTGTTGGTGATTATGTTTATTTCCTTAATTCCAAATTTATCACATGCCCAAAGAAACATCTCGGGAGTAGTCTCTGATGATTCTGGGGTACCATTACCTGGTGTAAATGTCGTAATTAAGGGAACTAGCATTGGAACAACAACTGATTTCAATGGAAATTACTCCATAAATGCATCAGATTCAGATGTACTTACTTTTTCTTTTGTAGGTTTTATAGATGGGGAAATTGAAGTCGGAAGTGCAGATTCATTTGATCTATCTTTGCAAATAGGGTCAGATGAACTCGAGGAGGTAGTTCTAACTGGATATGGAACCACAAAAAGAGCTAACCTTACAAACTCTGTTTCTAAATTAAATACTGAGAGTCTCATTGACAGGCCTATAATGACTTTAGGAGAGGCTTTTTCAGGACAGTTAGCGGGTGTATACGCTCAGCAGTCCTCTGGACTACCCGGTGCTGAATTTAATATCAAAGTACGCGGTACAAATAGCATAACAAGTGGTTCAAATCCATTATATATTATCGATGGAATGCCTGTTGAAAGTATGAAGGATATAAACATTGGAGATGTTGAATCAATTGATGTATTAAAAGATGCATCTGCTGGTGCGATTTATGGTGCCAGAGCTGCTGGTGGAGTAGTTATCATCAAAACAAAACAAGCTAAAACTGGGGAGACCAAAATTGATTTAGATGTTTATACTGGGATGGAAGCTATTGCTCCCGGAAATGCCCTGGACATGCTCAGCGGTCCTGAATACATAGAATATCGCGAATGGGGACAAACACTCCGATATATTAATGATAATGGAGGGGTTTACGATGGTACAACTATAGGCGAGAGATCTAATAAATATCACCCCAGAAGGTGGTGGTATACTAATCCAGATGATATTACAGATACAAATTGGCAGGAGGCAATAACTCAACAAGCTATCAGAAGAAATTACCAAGTATCAATTTTTAAGGGAGTTGAGGGTGGAAATTTTATGATATCTAGTAACTATAATGCTACCGAAGGACTTGTAATTAATACAAAATATGAAAGGTTCTCTTTTAGAGCAAATGGAAATTACAATATCAATGATATTGTTTCTGCTGGGCTTAGTCTATCTACTACTGTTTCTAGAGAGAATGGAAGGAGAGAGGCTGAGAGAAAAGAGGGTGCATATATGCGAGCTATTGTTGCTGATCCAACTATCCCCGTGGATTTCAATCACAGAAATCATCCATTAGGATTAATTGATAATCCAAATCCTGTTCTTCAGATGCAGAATATTAAGGATTATGGGAAGAGAAAAAGATCGCTTGTGACTTCCTATATTTCAATCCAACCAATAGAGGGACTCGACATAAAAGGTCAGTTCGGTTTTGACATTGAAGATTTTACCTATGATTGGTTCAAACCAATGTGGGTTAATAAAAAAGCAAGAAGAGAGGCAAGAAATGAACACAGAAATGACAACAAATTCTTGTATCAGCTAACAGCTACTTATAATTTATCTTTTGGATCTCATAATTTAGATTTTTTAGTTGGTGCATCAGCTGAGGAACAAGACTGGGAATACACATTTCTTGATTCTTGGGATTTTGGTAGCGACGATATTCAAACATTTAATGCAGCAACCGCTTTTAGAAATTGGAACGATTATGAAATGGAAGCATCATTACAATCATATTTTGGAAGGGCTGTTTATAATTTCGATGATAAATATTTGGTTAACTTCACTATAAGAAGGGATGGTAGTTCAAAGTTTGGTGAAAATAATAAATGGGGTGTCTTTCCAGCAGCGTCTGTTGCATGGAGGTTAAGTAATGATATAATTGACAATCCAAATATTAACCAATTAAAGATTAGAGCTAGCTGGGGTCAAGCAGGAAATGACAGAATTGGAGCTTATTCCTCTTTTGGCCAACTATCTGGATCCAATTATTCATTCGGCAATTCCCTTTCTTATGGTTTTGCTCCCTCGACAGCAAGTAATCCTGATCTAAGTTGGGAGACAACAACAACTCAGGGCTTAGGTATTGATTTTGGTTTTTTTGGGAACAAAATTTATGGATCGCTCGATTATTATAAAAATGTTACTTCAGATGTTCTACTAGAGGTGGAGCTTCCTGCTGTCACTGGATTAACTCAAGCAAGTGTTTTGAATTCAGGTGAAGTTGAAAATTGGGGATGGGAGCTTGAGCTTAATACAAATAATATTGACAAAGGAGATTTCTTTTGGTCAAGTTCCCTTAATTTTACCAATAATGAGAATAAGGTTACCAAGTTAGGGTATGGAATTGATCAAATTATTGGAACCTCTAGAAATCAGCCAACTCACAGAACTATGGTGGGAAGGCCTCTTCATAGTTACTACATGTACAAAACTGATGGTATTTATTCTGAATCTGATATTTCAAATCCCTCGGCAAATAGACCTCTGATAAAAAACGCAGTTCCTGGAAACCCAGCAATTGCTGATACAGATGGTGATGGAGTAATTGGTATAGGAGATAGAACCGAACTTGGAAATAATACTCCTGACTATATAATTGGCTTTACAAACACCTTCAGGTACAAAAATTTTGATGCCCGAATATTGACAACCGCTATTTTAGACTTTAAGGCTTATTGGTTCTTTGGCAGATATGCTGATGCTGGTCAACAAGGTAGAAATCAATTGGCAATATGGGCAAATGGTGCTCGTCGACTCCCATCTTCAAATGGAGTTCCAACTGGTGAGGCATATACTGCTGGTAATGGAACGTTTTTTAAAGAAGAAGGAGGTAGACTACCTGACTTCACTGATAGATGGCTCTATGACGGAGATTATATTAGACTAAAAAACATCACTGTAGGTTATACCTTTGACAAAGAAATAATTGATCAAATTGGTATGAAGAATCTTAGACTATACATGTCGGCTGACAATGTCTTAAATTCCACTAAATATCCTGGAGGAAATCCAGAGGCGAATAACTCTGAAGTTGAAAATACTTTAACCACTGGAGTTGATTATGCTGGGTATCCATTATCCAGAGTCGTTACATTAGGATTAAGAGCAACTTTTTAAAAAATATAAAAATGAAAAAAATTAAAATTTTATTTTACAGCTTAATAACTTCAATTGCAATTATTGGTTGTGATGATGATTTTTTGGATTTGGCTCCCATTTCACAGATGACAACTGGAAATTTCTATCAATCATCAATTCAAATAGATCAGGCATTAACTGGTGCCTATTCAGACCTCAATCCGCTCTATGATAACATGATGATTAGAGCTGCGATATGGAGGGGAGATAATTCTTCTCAGACTCAAGGATATGCAAATAACTTGGAGTTAAATATCTCTCAATACAATGAAAATGCTGGTTCTCAAGTGTCAACAGATATTTGGAACACATGCTATTCCATAATAAATAGAGTAAATTTAGTTATACAAAAGTCTGAAGGTGTTGAAGATTATGCCCAAAAAGCTAGCCATCTTGCTCAAGCTAGATTTTTGAGAGCTCTAATGTATTATGAGTTAGTTAGACATTTTGGGGATGTCCCCTTGGTTTTAAATCCTGTTGGGTTAGAGGAAAGTTTTACAATTGGAAGAACTGCATCAGCTGAAGTTTATGCATTTGTTACTTCTGAGTTTGAGGCAGTTTCAAATCCATCATCTGGTTTAAGCAGTAATCAAAACGACAAAGGACGTCCAACAATTTACTCTGCGCTTGGTATGGCTGCAAAAACATTCATGCAACAGGGGAATTATGCCTCGGCTAAACCTCATCTAAAATCTATAATTGATAGTGGTAAATTTTCAATGCAATCAGATTACGCAGAAATTTTTATGGAATCAAATGATAATGGTCCTCATGTCGTTTTTTCTATACAATATGACAAGACCGTTGCGGGTATGGGAAATGCTCAACCTCAGCAAGTTCCTAAAATGGCTGCTGAAATTCCACTAAATGGAGTTACTAGAAAACAAATGGTCAGTGATGATTTATGGTTTTCATATGAGGCAGGAGATCTAAGGAGAGATTTGACCATTCAAAATGGATGGACATCAACTGAAGATGGTGAGTTTGTTCCTGATGATCGTTTCTGGGTTAAATATGCTAAAAACAATAGCCCAGCTACCTTCCAAGAGTGGGGTGTTGATATTCCAATTCTAAGGTATACTGATGTAAAAATGCTTTATGCTGAAATATTAAACAGTGAAAGTTACCCAAGTGCTGAAGCATTTAGCATATTGAACGAAGTTAGAACTAGAGCTGGATTAGCTAATTTAACTTCCGCTGAGCTTTCAAGTCAGTCTTCTTTTTTTGATGCTATAATTAATGAAAGGAGATTCGAGTTTGCTGGTGAGAGCAATCGATGGTGGGATCTTTTAAGAACAGGAAAAGACGAAGCTGTTCTATCAGCTTTTGCCTCACCTGCATACCCATACAGTTCTGTAAAAAGACTTTTTGGCATTCCTGAAGCTGAAATATTAAAAGTTAATGATCCTTCAATTCTTTCTCAGAATCCAGGATATTAATACATAATTTCAAACTTTTTGAAAAAAGGGTTTAGAGAAATCTCTAAATCCTTTTTTCTTTTTTACTTCAATTCTTAGTAAAGAATAAAATATTTTCTAGAATCATTATATTGCTGAAAAATCAATATTATGAAAGCATTCACCTCTTTTTTTCTGTCAATTATTTTATTTCACTTTTCTTACTCTCAACTACAATCTCCAGATGCAAGTCCAAGAACAAAAATTTATCAAAAAATAGGATTAGTTGATATTAATTTGAGTTATTCAAGACCATCAAAAAAGGGTAGGGTTATTTTTGGTGGCTTAGTACCATACAATCAAATTTGGAGGACGGGTGCGAATCAAGCTAGCTCAATTTCTTTTTCAGAAAATATCAAAATAAATAACCAACTTATTGAAAAGGGAGAATACCATATTTACTCGGTTCCAAAAAAATCTGGACTTGATCTAATTATTTATGAAAAAACAGATAATTGGGGTGCACTTTTGAAATTCGACGAGTCCCTAATCAAGGCCCGAGTGACGAGTAAATTTTTTGATTTACCTTCTAATATTGAGACATTTACAATTTCAATTAGTGATATATCCAATGCAGGTGGAAATCTTAACCTAAGCTGGGATAATAAAATGGCTATCTATAAAATCGACGTGTTAACAAGAGAAAAGATGGTTAAAAACATTAAGGATGTAATGTCTTCAAACCCAACTTTAGCTGACTACAGAAAAGCTGCTGTTTATTTTTATCAAGAAAATATTGAGATTAAAAAAGCTTTAAAATGGATTGATATAGCATTTCAGGATTCCGATGATTTAAAATACTGGCAATTAAGGTATAAAGCAATAATATATGAGAGAGCAGGAAAAATTAAAAAAGCAAAAAAATATGCAAAAATGGGTTATGACCTAGCATTAAAAAATAATATTCCAGATGGAATTAACACTCTTAAAGTGATTTATGAAAGACTAAATGATTAAATCATAATAAAAAAATATGTATTTTAAAGTAGTTTGCATAGGCACAAGTTAAACATATAAGATTTAGCAACGAAGAATATTAATTATTATGGAGTCCAGTCTTTATTAGTTAAAGGCTACTTTTATTTAAGTCTTAATTTCCAAGTAAACCAGCTGCTCCCAAGCATATTTATGTATGGAGAAAGAATGTAATATTTATTTCTCATTTTAAATTTAATTTGGTTTTCTAAAGTTAATCTAAAAAAATCAAATTTTAGAAAAATGATTAATAGAATTAGATAAAGATTTATTTCCAAGGTGAATGTAGTGAGGATATAATATTTACATATCTACTTTAGTAGTTTTCTTTGGCGAGGTGTTTTATTGATTTTTAATTTTATATTGATAAAGATTTAAAAGATAATATATAGAATTTTAAAAAAGTTAAATATGAATTTAGTTTTAAAAGTATCCTTTAATAATTATGATGAATGGAGAGAAGCCTTTGATAATCATGCAGAAAGAGCTAAAGTTTGTGATGAATCAAAAACAACTGTAGGAAAAATAGATGACCAAAATTGTTTAGTAATGCTGTATGATGTCGATATGGTTGGCTTGCAAAATTTAATGAGTTCAGATTTTTTGGTAGAATTGACAGAAAAAATGAATATCAAGAATAATGAAATGCACTCCTTTGAACCCTTACCTAGTTAATTAATTTCTTAAATAGACTCTAAAAAATTAAATAATCAATTTACTGAGTTTTTTTAATATTGTTCATGATGATTTTGGCGTGGTCTCTTGAATTTTCAATAAACCATTTGTTGGTTTTAAGTCCCCCACATACAACTCCAGCAAGGAAAACCCCTGTTTGATTAGATTGCATAGTGTTTGAATCATAAACTGGAGTGCTATAGTCATCTTCTTCAAATTCAACCCCAAGAGACTCTAATAATTCAAAATTTGGCTTATAGCCAGTCATAGCGAGGACAAAGTCATTTTTAATATTAATCTTTTTTTTAGGAGTTTCAATAATTATTTTATCATTAGTAATTTCTTTTACCTCTGTTTTAAAGTAGGCCTTTATACTTCCTTCTTTTATTCTATTATTTATATCTGGTCGTGCCCAATATTTTACATTCTGTCCTATTTCTTCTTCTCGAATAATCATTGTAACGCTTTTAGCTCCCTTTCTATATAATTCCAAAGCCACATCTACTGCTGAGTTAGCAGCACCTACCACTGCAACGTTCATTCCAAAAAAGGTATGAGGTTCTTTATAGTAATGCAACACCTTATCCAACTCCTCTCCTGGAACGTTTAAAAGATAAGGGATATCATAAAACCCGGTAGATAATACAATTTTTTTTGCTTTATATGTCCCTTTGGTTGTTCTCAACTCAAATCCATTATCAATTTTACCAATCGATTTGATTCCCTCATAAAGTTTAAGTTTCAATTCCCAGTGAGTTGATACTCTTCTATAATACTCAAGTGCCTCTGCTCTAGTAGGTTTTGGATTGTGAGATATAAAAGGGACCTCACCAATTTCCAATTTGTCAGAAGTTGAAAAAAAAGTCATATTCATTGGATAATTATAGAGAGAATTTACTAGACAACCCTTATCAAAAATTAAATAATCTAGGGTATGTTTTTTAGCCTCAATTCCACAAGCAAGTCCAATTGGTCCAGCACCTATTATAATTACATCCTTCATTAATCATTTTTAAAATTATATATTGTCACTAATTTTCAATTTAAATTTCAAAATAAAATTAGTAAAACTTTGCAAGTCTTATTGAATAAACTTTACTCTAACCTATTTAAAAATTTAATTTATTGTCATATCATGACTGTTTGTTTTACATTACCATTTTCTTAAAGTATGAAAAAATCAAGCTTAATTTATTTATTAATTATCCTCGTTTCTTTTGGATGTCAACCAAAAAACTTATTAAACAAAAGTCGATTAGATCTTGATCGATTATTATTAATTGACGAAATGATTGAAAAAGCCATAGAAAAAAATGAAATTCCAGGTGCAGTCGTATTAGTTGCCAAGGATAATAAAATTGTGTATGAAAAAGCTTTTGGAATGAAGAATCCTGAGACTGGAGAGAAACTTAAAACAAATGATATATTTAGAATTGCATCTATGACCAAAGCAATAACTTCTCTGGGAATAATTATACTATGGGAAAGAGCCTTATTAAAAAGCCTCGACGACCCTATTGACAATTATATTCCTGAATTTAAAAAATTAGAAGTTTTAGAGAGTTTTAATTCAAAAGATTCTACTTACACCTCAAAGCCGACGAATAAAAAAATAACTATCAGAAATCTATTAACCCATACATCAGGAATGGGTTATGATGAAATCGGGTCTCCTGAGATAAGAGCTATAATTTTCAAGGAAAAACAAAAGTTTATGAAAAATAGTGTAATAGCCTTTTCTGATGAGGAAGTTACAATTGGAGAAACAATCAGACAAATAGCAAAACTTCCTATTGAATTTGAACCTGGATTAAAATGGAATTATTCAAATAGTATTGACGTACTCGGTTATTTAATTGAAATTATTTCTGGCAAAACATTAGATCAATTTTTCAAGGATGAAATTTTTACTCCTTTAGGAATGAATGATACTTACTTTTATCTACCAGAAGAAAAAAAATCAAGATTAGTCAAAGTAATTACTAAAGAGGGTAAAAATTGGATAAATTATTTTCATCCCCGTTATAATGTTAATTATCCGATAGAAGGAGCAAAAAAGTTCTACTCTGGTGGTGCTGGGTTATCAAGTACAGCCAAGGATTATTTCAAATTCCTATCAGTTTTTTTGAATAATGGAAGGTATAACGGGAAACAAATTGTTGGTAAAATGACTAATGAGTTAGTTCAATCAGACCAATTAGCTTACATAACTAATAATAAAAATAAACGCAGTCATGGGCTGATATCAGGAGTAACAAGAGATGAAGACAAGTACAAAGGTAATAGAGGTAGCGCTGGTACACTTCATGGTGGAGGATATTTCAACACTAAATATTTTGCTGATCCTAAAGAAAAAGTGATTGGTATTATATTAAAACAGACAAGGGGCATATCTGATAATACTTCAGTAAAATTCAATAATTTGGTTTTCAATTCAATAATTCAATAGATTAATTCTGTAAAATTGCCAATTAAGAATTTAAAAAAATGAAATACAACTTAATTAAAATTTTTGTTCCACTAATAATTTTAATTTGTTTAAGATGCAACAAGCTAAATGAAAACCCTCCAAATGTAATTATTATACTAACAGATGATCAGGGGTGGGGAGATTTAAGTATTAAGGGGAATCTAGACATATCTACACCTAATATTGATAAATTAGCAAGTACAGGTGTTCAATTTGACCGTTTTTATGTAAGCCCGGTTTGTTCCCCAACAAGAGCGGAGTTATTGACTGGCCGATATCATGTTAGAGGAGGCGTTTACAGTACTAGTACTGGTGGAGAAAGACTTGATATCGATGAAGAAACCATCGCCGAGGTTTTTAAAAAAGCTGGCTACAGAACGGCTGCTTACGGTAAATGGCACAATGGAATGCAGGCCCCCTATCACCCCAATAGCAGGGGTTTTGACGACTACTATGGTTTTTGCTCTGGACATTGGGGAAATTATCATAACCCTCTATTAGAACACAATGGAGATTTAGTTCAAGGAGATGGTTTCATAATTGATGACTTCACAAATCATGGTATTGATTTTATAAAGGAAAATAAAAATAATCCATTTTTTTTGTATTTACCCTTTAACACTCCACACAGCCCAATGCAAGTTCCTGAGCGTTTTTGGAAAAAATTTAAAAATAAAAACTTAAGTCAAATTGGAAGTAATGGCCCATTTAAAACTCAACACCAAATTGACCATACAAGGGCTGCACTTGCAATGTGCGAAAATATTGATTGGAATGTTGGTAGAATTTTGGAGGAATTAGAAAAAAATGGATTGTCTAAAAAAACTATTGTAATTTATTTATCTGATAATGGCCCTAATGGTAAGCGATGGAATGCTCAAATGAAAGGGATAAAAGGGACCACTGATGAGGGAGGAGTTAGATCCCCTTTTATTATAAATTGGAAAGGTAAAATTCCTCAAGGAAAAATTATTGAAAAAATTACTGGAGTAATTGATTTATTCCCAACTTTAAAAGATATAACTGGTATTAGAGTAAAACCTAAAAAACCATTTGACGGAATTAGTCTAAAACCACTAATTTTTATTGATAACCCTGATTGGGAGGACCGTTTAATATACAGCTATTGGAAAGGTAGGTTTAGCGTTAGAAGTCAAGATTATAGATTAGACAAGGATAATATCCTTTTTGATATGGTTAATGATCCCAATCAAACAATAAATATTGGAGAAAAAAAACCTAAAATTTTGGAAAAGCTTATTCGGGCAAAAAGAAAATGGGAAAAAGAGGTTTTAGTTGAATTACCAAAAAAAGATTCTAGACCCTTCATTATTGGTCACCGAAGTCTACAAACTACTCAAATACCTGCAAGGGATGGAAAAGCACATGGTGCAATTAAACGTTCCAATAGACATCCAAACTGTACTTTCTTTACAAATTGGATTAATCTTGAAGACAAAATAACATGGGAAGTTGAGGTAGCCGAAAAAGGAAATTTTGAAGTTATAATATATTATAGTTGTAAGAAAGATGCCATAGGATCTGAATTCGAAATTAGCATTGGAAGTGATAAGGTTTTAGGTAGAATCAAAGAGGAACACGATCCTGAGGAATATGGATATGAAGACGATCGAAGCAAAAGAACAGAATCTTATGTAAAAGATTTTAAACCTTTAAGTCTTGGTATAATTAATCTAAAAAAGGGACCAGGAAACCTTAGTCTAAAGGCCATAAAAAAAAATGGGGAATCACTAATGGATTTTAGACTAATGCTTTTAAAAAGGATTTAAGTTCTGATTTTAATTTAGCATACTATTTAAGTTCAAGTTTTTCAGTTTTCCTGTAATCTTTTCCCCTTATAGCCTCAAAGGCCAACAGCATCTCTTGGAGTTTTTTAGGGTTTTGTAATGCAAGGTTATTTTGCTGACCAACATCATTAGAAAGATTATATAATTGAAACTCGGAGTCATTTCCGAGTTCAATTTTAACTTTATCATTCACAGCAAATCCGTCATAAGGTGGAATCATAACCCAATCTCCTCTTTTAAACGCTGTCCTAGAAGTAGCCTCAATAACCATCTCTTTTCTTCCATAATTCGATTGACCCATTAATAATTCAAGTAGTGGTAAACTATCCTCTGTTCTAACTTCGCTTCCCACTAATTGAGCTAATGATGACAAAAGATCTAATTGGCTAACCATAGTATCAGAAACTCCAGGTTTAATCTTTCCTTTCCAATAAGTGAAAAATGGAACACGTGTACCTGCTTCAAAAAGACTATATTTTCCTCCTCGATAAGGACCCCAGGGAGTATGACTCCCATTTTTAACATCTGAATCATCATAATATCCATCATTTAAAACTGGTCCATTATCGCTAGAAAAAATAATCAGTGTGTTTTCTAATATCCCCTCATCCTCTAAAGTCTTTTTCAATTCCCCTAAACACCAATCAGCTTCAACAATAGCGTCTCCTCTTGGTCCTAACTCAGATAGGCCTTCAAACCTTGGGTGAGGGGTTCTAGGAACATGAGGTTGCTGCATGGGGTAGTACAAAAAGAAAGGTTTGTCTTTATTATCTTTTATGTATTTTTGGACACCATTCAAAAAATGATCTGCCATGTCAATGTCACTCCATTTTGCGGAATTTCCTCCTTTCATAAAACCTATTCTAGGAATTCCATTTACAATGCTACTGTTATGACCATGATGCCACTTCATCGTCAGGAGTTCTGGATTTTCAAGACCAGTAGGCTCTCCCTCAAAATTCTTTTGATAACTAACTTCAATAGGATCGTTGTTGTCTCTTCCAACTACATATCCATTCTCGATATACACTGTAGGAACTCTGTCTTGAGTAGCTGCTAAAATATAGGAATAGTCAAAGCCTACCTGATTGGGTCCAGGACTGACCAATTCATTCCAATTCACATTTCCATTACCCAAACCCAAATGCCATTTACCAATGATTGCTGTCTGATAGCCCTGTTGTTTGAGCATTTTTGGAATTGTCATTTGTTGCGCTCCAATAATTAATGGGGCCGTACCGGGAAGAATTTTAGCTCTTTTTTCCCGCCAAGGATAAACCCCGGTTAACAGAGCATATCTACTAGGGGTACAAGTTGCAGAGGTAGCATATCCATTATTAAATCGCATACCCGCCATTGCCATTGCATCCATATTTGGAGTTTGTAGTTTTGTAGCACCATTATAACTAACATCACCATATCCTAAATCATCCATATAAACAATAATGATATTCGGTTTTGTTACCGTTTCTAATTGATTACATGAGGTATACGCAAGAGAAAATAAAATAAGTAGTGGTGGAAATTTTAACTTAATCATCTCAGTTTTATTAATATCATTAAAACTCCAAATTAATGATTTATAACCGTTTTATAGAAGTTTATTATTTAAAACCTCAAAATAACTAGCTAAAACGTCACATAAAGATAGATATGAAAGATGAAAAAATATTAAAGCTTCATTTTCAATTTTTTAATAAATTTAATTGCGAAATATTTTAAACAATTTTTAACTGAATTGATTTCCCATTTAGGGAAAACCTCATGAGTAAAAGCATTATTGACCTTATCAACAAGCTTGATTACAGTATAATAGCTGATCATAGGAAAGATTTATTAAAACCACTTCATGATTATTTTATTCTCAAGGTAAAACAAAAAGTTGAGGTCAACCTAAACTTCATATGTACTCACAATTCTCGTAGGAGTCAAATCGCACAGGTATGGGCTAAAATTATGTCTGATTATTATGGTTTTAATATCAATTGTTTTTCAGGTGGAACTATAACAACGGAATGTAACAAGCGAACCATTGCTTCTTTTGGACGTATGTGTTTCATGATTAAGAATCCAGGAGGTGAAAATCCACATTACGAATTAACGTATCATGAGAAAAAGAAACCAATTATAGTTTTCTCTAAGGCTTATGATGATGCAATAAATCCGAGAAATAATTTTGCTGCAATAATGACTTGCACTAATGCAGATGAAAATTGTCCACTTATACCTGGAAGCGAAAAAAGAATTTCACTACCATATGAGGATCCCAAAGTCTTTGATAATTCAACTCAAGAGTCAGAAAAATATGATGAACGGTCCCTTCAAATTGCTATGGAAATGAAATATGTTTTTAATAACAAATTAAATTAATTATCTCTTAATTCCCTTACTTCGGATGAGCCATAATACATCCCTCCAATTAATTTCACAACCTGATCAGTTAGTACTTTAGCAGAAATATTTTGAGGTAGGTTAAATATTGATCCATCCATTGATTCTAAGCAGTTTTTTTCTTGATTTAGGTAAATTGCAGTGTGTAATCGATTCCTAATTACATACTCTAGATTCATTTCAGAATCTTGATAATTTTTTTGAAAATCCTCTAAGTTTTTTATTGTTGTATATAAAATTCTTTTATTGCTCGTAAAGTTTAGGTCAGACCTTACCCTCAAAGCATCATAAAAGTTTCCATCTTCTTCAATTGCATTAAAGGAATTAATCTTTATTGGGTTTTCTTGAGCACAAGAATTTATACATATATAAGTTAAGAAATAGATAAAAGTTCTGGTCTTAAAATCAAACATAGTTTAGGTGTTTTTATAAATTTCTCAACCAAATATTTCTAAATGAAACCGGGTTACCGTGATCCTGAATGTAGATATTTCTTTTAATACTTTTACCTGGCATATAACTAGAAATTTTATCTCTACCTAATTTAGGTAAGCCTCTAAATTCAGTAGTGCCTAAAATCTCTACATTATTAAGTACCAAAACACCATTATGAAAAACTGTAAAAGTTCCTGCCTTTATTTGATTCCCTTCTAGGTCATACTTTGGTTCCATGAAAATAATATCATATTCTTGCCAGATTCCAGGTGGTCTACTAGCATTTACTAATGGTATGTATTGCTTATATAGAGAAGCAGCCTGACCATTCGGATAAGTTTGATTATTGAAACTGTCTAAGATTTGAATTTCAAACCGTCTTTGAAATGTAACGCCGCTATTACCTCTCCCCTGGCCACTCCCTTTTATTTCTTTTGGGGTTTTCCATTCAATATGGAATTGGACTGAACCAAATTCATCCTTCGTTTGAATTCCACCATCTGGCTTTACGGTCATAGATCCGTCTGAATTTAAGATCCACCCTGCAGGACCTCCTGTTCGTGCATTTACCCATTTAAATAAGTTAGAGCCGTCAAATAGTATAATTGCATCACTTGGCGGTGCATTATTCTCCCCAGGAACTACCATGTCTGGTATTGGCTCCCAAACTTCCGTTAATTTTGGGTCAATCCTTTTTTGAGCTAGCATTAAACTAGGAATTATTAATAAAATAAAATATTTAAACATTATTACATAAAAAATGGGAAAGAACGACACTTCCCCATTGAATTATAATTTATTATCTAAGCCTTTTTAGCTTCTTTAATCTCTACTAATAAACGAACTCCAAAAAGTAGAATTAGTATAGCTGGTAATGATGCCATTATGTATAAAGTATCAGAACCAGTAGCATCCATGTCCATAACTAATCCCATGGCCCAAAGAACGATTGAAACGGAGAACATTCCCAGTCCACCCATAAGTGATAAACCTAAGGCACCACTACTTGGAATCTTTTCTGCTACGAAAGACAGCATAGTTGGCCAAAAATAACATACCCCTATGGCAAAGACTGCTGCTGCTAAAAAGGAGGCCATTCCTGTTGCAGTTGATAACCATAATAGTCCAAGGAAAGAGAAAATTGCTGAAAATAGTAGCATTTTAGTTATACTCAATCTATGAACAATATCTCCAGCAAATAGTCTTCCAACCATCATAATTCCGTTTATAAAAGCTAAAACCAAAATTGGATTAGATACCGTTTCTTCAAGCAATGAAGAAATCCTTTGAGTGGTTGCCAGCTCAGTAGAGGCGGTTAATAGCATACAAAATCCAATAAACCAGAATAATGGATTGGCAAAACAAGCTTTAAGCATGTCCTCATAGGTTACTCCACTTGATACTCGCTCGGTTGCAGGAAACTCTTGGCCTCTAAATTGAATTACATAAATAATTAGTGGAATAAATAATGTTCCAACTAACACCATCCAGCTTAATCCCATCAAATCAACAATTAAATATCCTAAAATGCTGCCAATTACAATTCCACCTGGGAACCATACATGAAAGAGATTGAGCATTTTGGTTTTTTCTTTTGGATATAATGTTGCAATCAAAGGGTTACAAGTAGCTTCTACCATACCATTTCCAATTCCTATTAACAAAGTCCCCGAGAAAAGCATCCAAAAATCCCTTGCAAATAGTGTCATAACAATTCCTACTAGGTGACCAAAAAAAGCTAGATTCATCATCTTTTTCATTCCAAAAAGGTCAACCATAAAACCTCCAACAATCATTGCCAAAGTAAACCCGTAGAAGGCAGGACCAAAAGCAATTCCAATTTCTTCAAGAGTTAAGCCATAATCATTATTGAATACCATCTCAATTTTTGCCCGAACAGCAAAGGTCATTGATGTTGTCACAAGTGCAAAACAACTTGCATTAAAAAGTTTTGAATTCATAATTAATAAATATTTGGTTTATTTAGACCTCAATTTAAAAATAATCTTGATATAATAACTAAAAACTGTTAGCTAAGATACTTTCATAAAGTTCTTGCTTTCCGCTAGTGTGTATAATATCAGACTGATTTATCCCTATTTTATATAAATCCTCAATAGATAGCTTAGCATTTTCAAATGCATTACCTTGTCCGCTATCGTATGACTCATACCGTTCCTTCAACATTTTAACGTAAGGAGTTTTAGTTAAAATATACTCAGCTGCAACTAAGCCTCTTGCAAAGGTGTCTGCACCTTGGATATGTGCAATAAAAAGATCTTCAAGATCAGTAGAGTTTCTTCTAACTTTCGCATCAAAATTAATTCCTCCCCCTTGTAATCCTCCAGATTTAAGAAATACTAGCATTGCCTCTATTGTTTCGTAAAGATTAATTGAAAACTGATCCGTATCCCAGCCATTTTGGTTATCTCCTCGGTTCGCATCAATACTCCCAAGCATTCCTGCATTTGCAGATACTTGAAGTTCATGTTCAAAGGTATGATTTGCCAATGTGGCGTGATTAACCTCAATATTAAGTTTAAAATGATCTTGCAATCCATTTTGATTTAAAAATCCAACAACAGTAGCTGCGTCAAAATCATACTGATGCTTAGTTGGTTCAGCAGGCTTAGGTTCGATAAAAAAGTTTCCTTTAAATCCTTGTTTTTGACCATAATCAACCATCTTATTAAAAAAAGTAGCTAAATGATCTAATTCGCGTTTCATATCTGTATTTAATAGAGATAAATAGCCTTCTCTACCTCCCCAGAAAACATAATTTTCAGCACCCAATTCCATGGACGTGTCAAAAGCAATTTTGATTTGTGCGGCTGCTCTTGAGGCAACTCTAAAATCAGGATTGGTTATTGCACCATTCATGTAAACAGGATTCGAAAAACAATTTGCAGTCCCCCAGAGGACTTTAACTCCAGTTTCTTTTTGCCTACCTTTTATGTATTCTGTAATTTGACTAACTCTTTTTTCAGTTTCTGCTAGAGATGCTCCTTCTTGGATTAAGTCGATATCGTGAAAACAGAAATAATCAAATCCCATTTTTTGAAGGAACTCAAAAGCAGCATTAGCTCTGTTTTTAGCCTGTTGCATTACATCTGTCTCCTTATTCCAGGGGTATAGGTTAGTCAATCTTCCAAAAGGGTCAGCACCATTATCATTCATGCTATGCCAATATGCCATTGCAAATTTGAAATGGTCTTTAAGGGGTTTACCCATTACTATTTTGTCAGCGTCGTAAAATTTGTAAGCAAGTGGATTGTCGGAATCTTTCCCTTCAAATTTAATTTTGTCAATGTTTTTAAAGTAATCTTGATTCATTTTTAGATAATATTATTTATTAATTGATTTTTCCAATTTTCATAAGCCTGAAAACTGATTTCATTGTTATCAGCATTAGGACTAATTATTTTAGTAATTTTAATTTTCTCCTCAATAGCCTTATCATTTAGCCCTTGTATACTCGCTTTAGCAGCTCCCTCTGCTCCATTAGCTTCAAGCATTTCAATAGTTATCCCAAGTGTGTCGGAAATAGTTTTTGAAAATTCATTTGATAAAAACAGGTTATCATTCCCCACTTTCAGAGATTCAATTACTACTCCGTCACCCTTCAATATTTCAATCCCGTAAATAAGTGCAAAAGCGATTCCCTCTAAGGTAGCTCTTACCATATGGTTGTTATCATGGATATTGAAGTTTATATTTCTTACATGGCCATTCACAATTTTATTATCAAGCATTCTTTCCGACCCATTTCCAAAGGGAAATACTGATAATCCATTACTTCCAATGGGAGCTAAATTTGCCATTTTATTTAATTTTTCATATCCCATTGATCCAGTTAATTGGTGAAGCCAACGATATTGGATACCTGCACCATTAAGGTTGAGTAACTTACCAAAAGTTTTTGTGTGAAGATTGTAGTTAGAATGGGCAAAAGTATTTACTTTGGACAGCTCATTACCTGATAGTTGATCTGTCAAGGCATATACTACTCCAGAAGTTCCAGCAGTTGCAACCACATCACCTGTATCTCTTGCCCCTAATGCATAAGCATTATTGGGCTGGTCACCAGCTCTATATGTCACAGGAACACCTTCAGGTAATCCTGTTTCCTTGCTCCCTTTTTTGGAAACTCTAGCTTGCTCAAAAAAATTTGGTACTATCTCTGGAATGAGACTTTTATCAATTTGATAATAATCAAAAAGACGATCTGATGGAGTATCATTTTTAAAATCCCAAAAAATTCCCTCGGATAATCCAGTTATAGTAGTCTGAAATTCCCCAGTAAGTTTGGCCACGAGAAAATCTCCTGGAAGCATAAGTTTATAAGTCTTATTGTAAATTTCTGGTTCATTATCAATAACCCAACCTAGCTTTGAGGCAGTAAAATTTCCCGGTGAGTTAAGTAAATTTTCTTTACAGTATGATTTTCCAAGATTTTCAAATGCCTTCTCTCCGTATGGTGTTGCTCGACTATCGCACCAGATGATGGATTTCCTCAAAGGACTGAAGTTTTCGTCAACCAAAACCAATCCATGCATTTGGTAGGATATACCAATACTAGAAATTTGATCCGCTTTTATGTTTGCTTTTTTTATAAGGGATTTTGTTGCCTCGCAAAGGTATTTCCACCAAAGCTCAGGGTCTTGTTCTGCCCATCCAATTTCACTTGCAATTATTGGAATTTCAGTCTCTGGTAGCCTTATCCGCTCAATAGATTTCCCTGTCTCAGTATCTACTAATGCTGCTTTTATGAAAGAGCTCCCTATATCAAATCCTATTGCTATCATTTTTTATAAATAGGTGAAATTAAATTTTCTTTGGGATGATATTTCCCTTCTGATGCCCAACGAAATCCTCTCATTTGCATGGTAAGCACCTCAGGTATTTCAAATTCTCTGAGATAATGGCCTATAGAGCTATAAAAAACTCTTCCCTTTCCATAATTCTTTTTCCAAACTACTGGCATGAAACTTCCTTTAATTTCATTTTCATCGGTAGGCCAATTATTCAATTTAAATTCTGATACTGCTAATACTTTAACATTTGGATCTATCATCATATAATATTGCTCAGAACCAGAAATTTTAAAGTCTGATATCCCATTAGTTATATAATCCTCTTTATCATATATTTTTACTTCATACTCAGCAGTTTTCATTTCTTTCAATTCCCCTGGATGTGTAACAAAATCACCGCCGACTATGAAATGATATAATGGGTTTGGACTTGAGTCTCCAAGACCTCCGTGCCAACCAGCAAATCCAGTTCCATTTACTAGAGCTTTTCGCAACCCTTTAAATTGGTCATTATTCATTCTGGGATCAGAGGTAAAAGCATCTGTAAAAATTTGAATAATAAGGTCAGCCTCATTCATTAATTTTTCATCCTCATAAACACTAAAGTTGTCAAAAACTTTTACACTTGCACCTTCTTTTTCAAGAATCGGAACAAAAAGATTAACGCTTTCCTTCGGGCTGTGACCCTTCATACCTCCATAAACATAAATTACTTTTTTTCCATTAAGAGAGGGTCCATGAAGGTTTTTTTGAGATAAACTAGTAAATGGAAAAAAAAAGAATATTAATAAAGTGAGTATGAAATTTTTAAAAACGTTCATATTTGAAATGCTTAATTCAAAAGCTAATTTTAAAAATACAAAAATCAGTATATTAAAAAATAAAAGAAACGTTTGATGAAAAATATAGATCAAATATGTTTTTAAATGATTGAAAATTTAGGATTGATTTTAAATTATAATTTACCTATTTCATGTAAATCGGATTAATTAATTCTTCCTTTTCATGGTATTTTCCCTCCGATGCCCATGCAAAACCTCTCATCTGCATTTTTAAAACCTCTGGAACATCAAAGTCTGTCATAAAGTGACCAATTGAAGAATAAAAAATTCTTCCTTTTCCATAGTTCTTTTTCCAAACAACAGGCATAACACTTCCTGTTACTCTAATTTCTTTTTTTTCTGGTTTCTCGTATCTTTCTTTTACAAACTTTGAAACTGCAAGCACCTTAGTGTTCGGATCAATAAGCATATAATATTGTTCTGTATGTTTTAAATTAAAATCACTTATGTCTTTAGTAATTGGGTCCGTTCTATCAATTATATTTATACCATAATCAATTTTACCCCCAGGATGAAATATAAATTGTCCGCCAACCATAAACTGATATCTGAGATTATCTCTGAATGCATCACCTATTCCACCATGCCATCCAGAGAAACCTGTTCCTGAAATAATTGCAGATTCTAAACCATCAAATTGAGCTTTTGTTATTTTACCCATAGTCCAAATTTGAATTATTAAATCTGTATTATCCATTATATCCTTATCAGTGTAAACATCGAGATTATCATATACTGTTACCTTGGCTCCAGCAGCTCTTAATTTTGGTACGAAAACATCTACACTTTGTTTTGGTGAGTGACCCTTCCAGCCACCAAAAACATATATGATTTTTTTGTCTTTCAAAGAAGCTTCTTTACTACCTTGACTAATAGTTGAAACTGAATAAAATAGTATTGTAATTATTAAAAGCTGTCTGAAGTTTTTCATATTTTATTTATCATATTTTTAATTTCTTTAACTACTAGTGGTAATGCAGGTATAGATATCCCGTGACCATATCCATTTAGAATTATGTGTTTTACATTTTTATGGCCTGTAATCTTTAGCATTCGCATCATGTAAGCATTTTCCTCAGTCCTTCCTAGCATTTCTAATTCTGGATCTCCAGTATATAAGACTATGGGCGGAGCATCTGATCTAACGTGATATAGAGGGGCATAACGATCAATTATTGGTTGTTCCTTGGAGACCCCATTTTCTGACCTTACGGTAAAGTGTGTAATAGCATGGCCAGTAAGGGGTAGCAATGCAAAAATCTCATTTGCATCTATTTGGTGTTTTTTTAGGTAGCTTTTATCCAAGCCAACCATCATTGTTAAATACCCTCCTGCAGAACTTCCGCTAACAATAATTTTTGTAGAATCTCCCCCATAATTTTTAATATTTTTAAAAGTCCATGCTACTGCTGCTGCTGCATCATTAATAAAAACAGGAGTTTTAACTTTTGGGTAAAGTCTATAATTAACTGCAACAATAGCAATCCCTTTTTCTTGTAGTTGTTTTGGAACAGATTTATTACCACCCTTTAATCCTCCTCCATGGAACCATACAACTGTAGGGAAATTTTTTGAGTTTTTGGGATAATAAACGTCAAGTTTACAACGCTCTTTTTGGTAAGCATCTTTGACATTACCGTAGTATGAAATATCTTTCTCAAGAACATATTCTGTTTTTTGCGCATTAAGGGCAATAAAAAATATACAAAAGAAGAATATTCTATAAAATTGAAGCCGATTAGTCATTGCTAATTTTAACTTGAAAATTAACAAAATATATTTACATATTTTAAATTGAAAAGTATTCTGGTATTTTATCATTTCCCCAATTATTTTAAAATCTTCAAATCATTTAGATCCCTGAAATCAATAAGCCAGAAAATTTAAAATTATACCCTATTTTTGGAAAGTTTTTTGGCTCCGTAGTTCAACGGATAGAACAAGAGTTTCCTAAACTTTAGATACAGGTTCGATTCCTGTCGGAGCTACCACTTTTAGAATTAATTAATTATCAATTTTACCTGAGTAATTTAAAATGATACTGTCCTGAAATTAGTTCTGTTTGAAATTTTCCACTCTCATTCTTTATAAAATTTAAATCTTCTTTTTGCAAAATTTTTTCACAATCCAGGGTAAGTTTTGCCGTACTATTTGGAGGAATATTTACATAATAATAGATAAATCTCCCTTTTCTTTTCCATTCGCTTTTTATTGGACCATACGGCCCATCAAAATGAGCATTAAAATGATCCAGTTTATTTATAAAATTAGGATTTAATAAAATATTTTTAAACCCTGGTTTTGAAGGATCAGGATTTATACCTCCCAGTGCCTTATAGAACCAAGCACTTATTTCACCAAACATAATATGATTTCTAGACATTGCCCCTTTTCTATCCTCATCAACCTTCCAATCTTCATATAATGTATTCGATCCATCTTGAATCCATGCCCCCCATGATGGGACATCAGTTTGTGTTGCTAGTTCATATGCTAAATCAGAATATCCATTTTCACTTAAAGCATTCAAAATAGATTTACTACCTAATAGGCCAACATCAATGTGTCTGTTATCAGCCATGACTTTTTCAGCTAATTTTTCACTTACTTTTTTTTTGTAGGATTCTGGTACAATATTCCAATAGAGTGCAGTACTTAATTCAGTTTGAAAACCACTTCCATAAATACATTTTTCATTATCAAAGTATTTGGCATTTAAAGTATCTTTTATGAGGGTCGCAAGGTTTGAGTATTTAATAAAATCTTTTTCTTTTCCAAACATTTTAGCAGCCTTTGCTAAAATACTAGCATCCAAATAGTAATAAATTGTAGAAGTAAACTCCTTTGGGGTTTTCGATTTCACTGGAACCCAATCTCCAAGCCCCCAATAGGTAACATAACCAGGGCTGACCTCAGTTATCCTATCCACATACCTTTTTATATTTTGATAACAATCTTTCAAAAGTTTTTTATCTCCATAGAACATATAAATATTCCATGGGATAATAGCAATACTACTTGTCCAGTCAGGACCATTAGCCCAATGATACCCCCAGCCATTTGATGGAATAATTGATGGAAGAACTCCGTTTGGTTGTTGCTCATCACGATGATCAGCTAGCCATTTTTCATAAACTGTAATCCCGTCGAAATTAAATAGTCCGGTCTCAATTGCAATATGTGCATCACCAGTCCAACCATTTTTTTCTCTCTGTGGACAATCGGTTGGATAACCAAAAAGATTTGATAAATAGGAGTTATTAGTAGCTGACCAAAGATTATTTATTAGAGGATTCGAGCTATTTATTTTACCAACGGGAGGAACATCGCTGTGCATTACAATTCCCTTAACACTTTCTTTTGTTAACTCAATTGGTTTTGAACTTATTACCTCAACGAATTGGAACCCCTTATAATTAAACTTAGGTTTAAAAGTTTCTTCACCCCTCCCATTAAGTGTATAAATATCTGTTTGAAAAGGATCACTGTCATCAACTGGTCTATAATGAACAATTATATTTGAAAGATCAATTTCACCGTTTTCATCCAATAATTCCGAATGAGTAACCCTTAGAACAGTTCCCTCTTCCCCTCTAACTTTTATCTCAGAAATCCCAGCAATATTTTTTCCAAGGTTAAAAATATATTTCTTGGAATTAAATTTTCGCATCTCAGTAGGTAAAAGAATTTCTTTAAATTTAATTGGATGTAATGATTGGGATACTATATTTTGAGAAGGTGCTGTAGTAGAGATACTTTTTTTCCAATGTTCATCATTAAAATCGTAGTTATTCCAGCCCTCTTCTTCCAAGCTTGCGTTATAATGTTCACCTGTATAAATACTATTAAAAATAATTCCTCCAGAATTTGTTTTCCAATCTTTGTCAGAGGATAAGGTTTCCTGAGTTCCATCCTCATATGTAACTTTTAAGTCCATACAAAATCTAGGTCTAGCTCTCCAGGGTGATTCATCGAAATACCAAACTGCTAAAGACTGGTGATTATACCAACCATTGCCTAAAACAATTCCTATAGCATTTTTTTCTTTTAAAAATGAAGTTATATCATGAGTCACATATAAATTTCTTCTATCAAACCTTGTGTATGTCGGGTCTAAACGATTTTTCCCTACTCGTTTGCCATTAAGGTAAAGTTCATATAATCCTGCAGCACTAATGTAGACCCTGGCTTTTTTTATTTTCTTTTTAATGATGAACTCTTTTCTGAAATATGGAGCCTCTTTCATTTCAATATCCCGAGTATCAGATATCCATGTCCCTTTCCAGTTTTTTGAGTCCATCATTCCCATTTCAAAGATGGCAAGGTTGGGCGTTGTTATTTGTTCATTGTCTTGATTCCAAACTTTGACAGACCAATAGTACTTTTGAAAGGGTTCAAGTGTATTCCCATTATAGATAACCAATTGTCCATCTGACATTATTTTTCCAGTATTCCAATGACTCCCAATGCCTGATGACACACTTATGGAGTCAATTCCTACAGTAATACTGTAAGCAATTTGTCTTGACCCTCTTTTATCATCTTTAATTTTCCATTTTAAACGAGGATATTTTTCGTCTAATCCAACAGGATTTATCAAATATTCGGTCCTTAAATCATAAAGAAATTTTTCGTTTTTTTGAGAATAAACATTATATGTTAGGAACTTAAAAAAAACTAATACTAAAATTATTCCAATTCTCATTTAATAAATTTAATCATTCTAATGCAAATATTGATTAGTTTTAGTTATGATAAAAAACAAATTAAAAAATCAAAAATTAAACCGAATTAAAAATATTTTTATTTTCTTTTTTTTTATTTTTTTTTCAAAAATTTATTCCCAAAATGAAATATCTATAAAATATATTGGAGCTGATCATACTTCCAATTCAAATTATCATGATGGTCAATTATCACCAGCTGTTGGAACTAAAAATTTTCAAATTCTAAGAGCAAATAGATCTTATCCTGATTTATCTGATAATATTGGGTGGACTTACAATCACGCTCCAATGCTTGCATATTGGAGGGGGTTTTTTTGGTGTCAATATCTTTCTACCCCAATGGGTGAGCATTCTGACCCGGGAATAACTTTTTTAGCTAAATCTCGAGACGGAATAAATTGGGAGAAACCAAAAGTTATTTTTCCAATTTATTTTTTTTATGAAAAATCTGAAAAATATGTAGACGTTAAAAACCAAATTATGCATCAACGAATGGGTTTTTATATTGCCCCTAACGGAAAGTTTCTTGTTTTTGGTCACTATGGAGGTAATGATGGTAATGGAGTTGGAAGAGTAGTTAGGGAAATAAAAGAAGATTTTACTTTTGGACCTATTTATTTTGTCAGAATTAATGAAACTTGGGGGGGAAACATATCTTATCCAATGATAAATTCATCAAATGATAAGAAATTAATTGAAGCATGTAATTCATTTTTGAATGATCCCGTTAGAAGGATACAATGGTGGGAGGAAGACTATCTTTCAGAAGATTCTAAAAAATTTTATTTACCATATGAAAGACAAAAAGCATTTAGTTTCTATAGTATTTCTGATTCTACCAAAATTGGACTATTTAAATCAAGAATGACCACATATAGTTTAGATGGAGGAAAAACATGGAAGGAACCTCGTAAGTCAGAAACCCTTAAATATGGTGGAGCAAAAATATGGGGGCAAAAATTAGAAAATAATCAGTTTGCACTTGTATATAATCCAACTAATAATAAGAATAGGCATCCTTTGGCAGTTGCAACGAGTAAAGATGGAATTAATTTTAATGAACTTGCCGTTATCCATGGAGAAGTTCCAATAAAAAGGTATTGGGGTATAGAGAAAAGACCAGGGCCTCAATATGTAAGGGGGATTATTGAAGGAAACGGTGATCCCCCTGGTGATGATCTTTGGGTAGTTTACTCAGTAAATAAAGAAGATATTTGGATTTCAAAGATTCCAATACCAATCACAAGAACTTACACAGGAGAGATTAATGATAGTTTTGATAATAATTCAGCAGAAAAGGCTTTAAGATATTGGAATATTTACTCCCCTAAATGGGGTCCAGTAAAAATTAAAAAAACTCCAATTAAGTCAGGTTATTCTATATGTTTAACCGATCGAGATCCATATGATTACGCCAAAGCAGTAAGAATGATCGACCCAAAAAAAAGGGAATTGTCATTTGACTTAATGGTTGAGGATTTAAATGAAGAATTCTATATTGATATTAATAACAAAATTGGTAAAGCTATTATTAGTATAAATTTAAAAAAAAATGGTCAAGTAGATTTAAAAACCTCATCAAATAAATTAATTAAACAGTTTTTTATTTCAAAAAATGAGTGGAATTCGTTTAAAATAAAATTTAATTTTAAATTATCCATTGTAGAATTAAATTGTGGAGGCTATAATAAAAAAATTAAAATTGATTTATCAGAAATTCTATACCCTAATAGGGTTGAATTTAGGACTGGAAAATATAGAATGAATAGGAAAATTCAAGAATATAAAAGTGGTGATCAAAAAATACCTGGTTTTGATGAGCCAGATAGCGAAACTAAAATAGATCCTACCAAAATATATTTGGATAATTTTATTTCAAAATAAAAAAATTTACATTATTAAATTGTTTTAAAATTTGAACTACCTTCAATTAAATAGTGAAAAAATAAAAAATCTGTTTTTATTTATTTAAGAAGGGATAATAATTTAAAGTATAAATTCGCCCTCGATAAAGTAGTTTAATTTTGGCAGAATTAATATTTCTTTAAGGGAAAGAAAGACTTTATGATTTCACTATTTCAATGCCAATCTACTTTACCACTGGCAAGATTATAAACTCCCCCAACAATAATAATATCTTTATCTTCCTCCAGTGAACTTAAAATTGTACTCATTTCGCGAATTTGATTTATAGTCTGGGTAACATTTTCTTTGATAGCAGCATTTACGAAAGTTGAATTTCCACTGTCATGAGGTTCTGAAACAGAACTTTTCACAGCATTAACTGCTGGGGTAATGTTACTTAATAGTGAAGTTATGTTTCCTAATTCAACATTATCGCATGCAGCTTTAACTGCACCACACCCCTCATGACCTAGTACAACTATAACTTTACTTCCTGCTACCTTACACGCATACTCCATACTTGCTACAATATCTGTGTTTGCAAAATTACCAGCAACACGAGCAACAAAAATATCTCCAAGGGCTTGATCAAAAACTTGTTCAACCACTACTCTTGAATCAATACATGATAAAACTATAGCGTGAGGATTTTGTCCTGACTGGCTATCGTCTCTTAAACTACTTATATCAATTTCATTAAATAAAGCATTTACATATCTTTCATTTCCAAGTTTTAATTGATTAAGAGAATCGTTTGGACTTAAAACTTGCTGTTGATCTTTTGACAAAATTTTAGTTTTTAATGCCATTTTTTTAGTTTTTAAAGTTTATTTATTACTCAAGGGTAACTGTTCTGATTGAAGGATTAAATGGTGTTTCAATTAACTCACCCATTCGATCAATAAGCTCGAGTTTGATAGAGATTTCTCCCTTGGGTAAATTTTCAATATAATATGGAGCCCACTCATCGATTATAAATTCAGCCCCTTGAATAGTAGCCCTCACCCTATTTCCTGTAGGTGAAATACTCGTATTAACTAAATAGAAGTCTAAAAGTAATTTTTCAGTATCAATTCCTGTATATGTTCCCTTAGGCCTACTGTAAAAAAGAAATTCTTTTGATAAATCAATTTTCTCCCCCTCACCTATCTGGGTTAGAAAATAAGCATTGGGGTTCTTTACGGACTCATGATATGATCTTGATAAAAATGCCAGAATTATATTATTCCCCTCTTCTAGTTTCTTGTTAAATTCACTGGAATAATAAGCAGAATATGGTCCATTATTCACAATAAAATGAATATGTTGTCCTTTACCTGAATTTGCTAAATCAAAACTAAATTCTTTTTCAGTTTGTTCCCCAAGATTATAATCAAATACATCAAATTTAAACGAGTATTCCTGCTCCTTAAAAGCAATAGTGTCTATCTCAAGTTTAGCAGTTTCGTAAGCTGGAGATCCTTCAAGTTTAGTTAATCTGATTTTAGTTGAATTGTCACACGACAGAATTGAAAGTGAGAGTAAAATGCAAAAAATATAATGTTTCATAGAGTAATAATTTGAACTATTTCTTTAATAATTTTATACAGTCTTGATAATTATCAAAAACCTGTTCATTTTTCACTTTTTTGTAAAATCCCATTTTTTCAAACATAATTTTAGGTTGACTTTCTATACCACTAAAATATATATTTTTATTCTGTTTTTCCAAGCTCAAAATCATTTCATCCATAACATAAAAACCTGATTGATCTAGATAATTCATTCCATCTAATTTAAACAAAACAGTAGATACAGAATCCGGAATATTTGAGCCTAATTTTTGAAAAGAATCTGAGGAGCCGAAAAATAAGGGCCCAACGATTTGCTTTATTGCAATATTAGGGTTACCATCTCCATTTGTGTCTAATAGTTCAATTTTATCATTCAACTTCTCTTTTGAGGAAAGAATTAAATTTGAAAGATTTGACATTGAGTCACCAGTTTTTTTCATAAAGAAAATACAAGCAATCAAAAGTCCAATTCCAACTGCATAAACTAAATTCCAAAAAGTAGCCAATAACATTACAGTGAACATAATTATTACCTCAGAGCTAATGCCAAATTTTTTAAATTTAACATCCTTAGGTAAAATTCTAGATGCTCTCAAGCCTTTATAATCCATTACACTGATGCCCACAGTTACAAGAATTCCCGCTAAAACAGCAGCAGGAATTTTAGAAGCTATAGAACTGAAAATTAAAATAATAAATAAAAGAACCAAACTCGAAATCATACCAGAAATTCTAGTAACCCCACCAGAGTTGATATTAACAACAGTTCTGATAGTAGCTCCTGCACCAGGAAGTCCACCAAAAATAGAAGATATACTATTTCCTATACCTTGACCAATTAATTCCTTATTGGGTTTATGTCTAGTTTTGGTTAAATTATCAGCAACTACACTTGTTAAGAGTGAATCGATTGTCCCCAATAATGATAAAGTCAAAGCTGTAAAAAAATACGGTAATAATTCTACAAAACTAATCTCTGTAAAAATCCCCCACTGTGGCATTGGAAAACCACTTGGAATTTCAGTAAT
>CEWG01226736.1_pt1 | contig 35160 bp, 33 predicted proteins | sample 361411 | NCBI WGS metagenome assembly CEWG01 (sample SAMEA2622173, study PRJEB7988) | marine metagenome | biome: marine biome (ENVO:00000447); feature: surface water layer (ENVO:00002042); material: "saline water (ENVO:00002010), including plankton (ENVO:xxxxxxxx)" | depth 5 m | reverse complement strand
CATATTTTTTCATATGTATCCTGAGAACCACATGTTCTCAACGTTTCATTTGAAAAATTTGCGTGCATTCCGGAGCCATTCCAATCTGTAGCCCCAAGCGGTTTAGGATGCCAGTTGATTGCTAGCCCATACTTTTCACCCAAACGCTCTAATAAATATCTAGCAACCCACATTTGGTCTCCTGCTTCCTTAGCACCTTTAGAAAAACACTGATATTCCCACTGGCCAGCAGCAACTTCTCCATTTATTCCCTCTACATTAATTCCTGCATCTAAACATTGTTGCAGGTGTTCCTCAACTAATTCTCTCCCATAAGCATTCTTTGCTCCTGCTGAACAATAAAATTGTCCTTGAGGAGTTTGATCTCTTGGAAAACCTAAAGGAAGATTAGTTTCTGGATCCCATAAAAAATACTCTTGTTCAAATCCAAACCAGAAGTCATTGTCGTCGTCATCGATTGTTGCTCTTCCATTTGAAACATGTGGTGTCCCATCAGCATTTAAAACCTCCGTCATAACTAAGAAACCGTCTTTGCGGTCAGGATCAGGAAAGATTGCAACTGGTTTTAATAAACAGTCTGAAGAGCTTCCTTCAGCTTGTTGAGTTGAAGAACCATCGAAAGACCATAAGGGGCAGTCTTCAAGTTTCCCTCCAAAATCAGATACTATTTTTGTTTTGCCTCGTAAATTGGCGGTAGGCAAATAACCATCCAACCAAATGTACTCCAATTTAGACTTACTCATATAAATTAATTTTTGTTAAAAAAGTAAAAATAAAATTTCTAACTAATTCAATGCATTTTTAGTTCATCAATTCTAAACCCTATCAAAATTTTTATGATTACCTTAATATTTTGATGGTAAATTTTCATATTTCTAAAATAAATCAAGAGTTCATTAATTTTTTTCATTTTTTGTTTAATAATTTTTTCGTGCAAAATAATCCAATTAACAATCAAAAAACCTTGAAGCAAACAGGTTAGTTTTAGAATGTTGTTAGTTTATTTTGATAATTATTTAATTAGTTAATAATTAGATAGAATGAATAATACTAAATTTAAGGCATAAAATTAAGAATGAGCGATAAAAGATATCGTTTGAGAGGGGTCTCCTCTCAAAAAGAGGACGTACATAATGCAATTAAAAATATTGATAAAGGACTTTACCCAAAAGCATTTTGTAAAGTTTTACCTGATTACTTGACTGGAAGTAATGACCACTGCGTTGTAATGCATGCTGATGGAGCAGGGACAAAATCATCCTTAGCATATGCTTATTGGAAAGAAACGGGAGATCTATCGGTTTGGAGAGGTATTGCTCAAGATGCTTTGATAATGAATATTGATGACTTATTATGTGTTGGTGTTTCAAATGATATAATGCTTTCTTCAACTATTGGAAGGAATAAAAATAAAATTCCTGGTTCTGTTCTCTCTGCAATTATTAATGGTACTGAAGATTTAATAAGTGAATTAGCTAAACATGGAATAAATATTTACAGTACAGGAGGTGAAACAGCAGATATTGGAGACTTGGTTAAAACTATTGTCGTTGACTCAACTGTTATTGCAAGAATTAAGAGAAGTAATATTATAAATAATGCTAATATAAGAGCTGGTGATATTATTATTGGACTTTCCTCTTTTGGTCAAACAACTTATGAAAACGAATATAATGGAGGAATGGGTAGTAACGGGTTAACCTCCGCAAGACACGACGTACTGGGAAATTATATTAAAAAAAAATACCCCGAGACTTTTGATCACGATCTTCCAAGTAATCTGGTTTATTCAGGAACAAAAAATCTAACTGATAAGACAAATACTCCATTAGATGTTGGAAAACTTCTTTTGTCTCCAACGAGAACATATGCTCCTGTTATTAAAGCCATTTTTGAATCATTAGACATCAATGATATTCATGGAATGGTGCATTGTAGCGGTGGAGCCCAGACTAAGATTTTACATTTTATTGATTCACTTCATGTAATAAAGGATAATCTTTTTAATTGTCCTCCACTATTTGAGTTAATTCAAAATGAATCTGGGACCTCATGGAAAGAGATGTATGAGGTATTTAATATGGGGCACAGGATGGAAATTTATTTAGCTGAGGATAAGGCCTCTGAAGTTATTAAAATTGCTGAATCATTTAATTTAGATGCAAGAATTGTAGGTCGAGTAGAGAAATCTTTAAAAAATAAACTAACTGTTAAATCATCTAAAGGAGTTTTTGAATATTAATTTTATGTAATCGATATTTTAGGTCTTTAGCTTATGAAAAAAATATTTTATCTATTCTTTTTTGCTTTAAGTGTTAGCATTGGTCAAGAAAGTGATGAGCTTCTAAAGGGACTTTTTGATAATGAGCCGATAGTTGAAAAAAGCTTATTACCAGACAAAATGATTTATACTCAATCAGTTTTGTGGGGTAAAAACGGTTTATTTCGAAAAATGGGTATTTCAAAATTATCTATTGACCAAAGAGAGAGAGAACTCAATGTTAGGAACATAATGCTTAAATCTCACCAGGTAATTGGCTACCTTACATTGGCAGGCATGGTTGCCCAAGGTATTATGGGAGGGCGTCTTTATAATGGAGAATCGCAATTGTACGATGCACATAAAAAATTGGGAGATATAGTAACAATTTCATATTTTACTGGTGCAGGAATGTCACTTTTTGCTCCGCCACCATTAGTGAGAAAAAAAGTTAAAGGATTTAACTCAATTAAGGCTCATAAATTGTTAGCTTATGTTCATTTTTCAGGAATGATTGCAACAAATGCTTGGTCTAAGAATGACAGTGAATTATTCCCAAATGTTAAAAAAAAAGATTTACATAAATATGCAGCTTATACTACTTTTGCAAGCTATGCTATGGCAGTATTGGTCTTTAAATTTTAATTTATGAGAAAATTATTTTTATTAATATTCTTCTTTTTTCCTCTCTACTTTATGGCCCAGGAGCGTTGGACTTTAGATTCAGAGTCCTCCTTTGTTTCCTATGATGCAAACCACTTTTTACACGCATGGTCAGGCACAAACAATAAAGTAAAAGGAGTTATTACTGAAAATAAAAATAAATTTCAAAAAATTGCAATTGCTATGTTGGTTCGAGATTTTGATAGTAAAAACAGTAGCAGAGATAATAATGCACTTGAAACTCTTGAAGCATTAAGATTTCCAAAAATTGAATTTTTCTCGGATGACATGTATATGATAAATAATAAAATATTTATTAAAGGTGAGATGAATTTTCATGGTATTAAGATTCAAAAAGCTATTACTGCAAATACCAATCTTAAAGACAACAAATTAATCCTTTCAGGTAGTTTTAAACTTTTATTGTCTGATTTTAAAATTAATCGACCTTCTTTTATGTTGAAAAAAGTAGATGATTTAATAAACTTGTCATATGAACTTCATTTCGCTAAGCTTTGATGGTAAGTTTTTAAAACTCTAAATTTGTAATAAAGCTTCAATTACTCAGATGATAGAAAAACTCGAGATTATTAAACAAAGGTTTAATGAAGTTTCAGACTTGATTATTCAGCCTGATATTATTTCTGATCAAAAAAAATATATAAAACTTAATAAGGAATATAAAGATCTAAGTCAAATAGTTTCAAAGAGTGAAAAATATCTCAATCTACTATCTAATATTAGTGAGGCTGAGGCTATAATTAAAAATGAAAGTGACTCTGAAATGATTGAAATGGCAAAAATTCAGCTTGATGAATCTAAAGAAATGCTCTCTCCATTAGAAGATGAAATTAAATTTTTATTGATACCTAAAGATCCTGAAGATACAAAAAACGTTGTTATGGAAGTAAGAGCAGGGACTGGTGGTGATGAGGCCAGTATTTTTGCAGGAGACTTGTATAGGATGTATAGTAAATATTGTCAAGATCAGGGTTGGTCTGTCAGCCTTGTAGATTTAAACGAGGGGACTGCGGGAGGTTTTAAAGAGATTATTTTTGAAGTAACTGGTGAAGAAGTATACGGTACAATGAAATATGAATCTGGTGTTCACCGAGTTCAAAGAGTTCCTCAGACTGAAACCCAAGGAAGGGTTCATACCTCTGCGGCAACTGTTATGGTATTACCAGAAGCAGAGGAATTTGACATTGATATAAATATGAATGATGTTAGGATCGATTATTTTTGTTCATCAGGGCCAGGTGGACAATCAGTTAATACAACTTACTCAGCAGTAAGACTGACCCATGAACCAACAGGAATTGTAGCTCAATGTCAGGATCAAAAGTCACAGCATAAGAATAAGGACAAGGCCCTTAGAGTCCTTAGATCTAGACTCTATGAGTTAGAGTTAAATAAAAAATTAGAACAAGATTCCGTAAAAAGAAACTCATTAGTCTCTTCTGGGGACCGCTCTGCAAAAATCAGAACCTACAATTACCCCCAAGGAAGAGTAACAGACCACCGTATTGGACTTACTTTATACGACCTTCAAAATATAATTAATGGTGATATTCAAAAGTTGATTGATGAAATTAAATTATATCAGAATACACAAAAACTAAAGGAGGCAGGAGAAATAATATGAATACAAAGGTTTTATTTAATCAAATTAAAAAAAAACAATCCTTTTTATGCGTTGGATTGGACATAAATCAAGACCTTTTTCCAGATAATTTGAGGGATGACCCTAATAAAGTTTTTAATTTTTCTAAATCAATTATTGACGCCACTGCCAAGTTTTGTGTTGCTTATAAAATAAATATTGCATTTTTTGAAGCCTATGGTTTAGAAGGCTGGGATTGCCTTGAAAAAATTACGGATTATTTAAACAATTACTATCCTGAAATCTTTACCATTGCTGACGCTAAGCGTGCTGATATTGGCAATACCTCCAAACGTTACGCTAAAGCATTCTTTGATCATTTAAACTTTAATTCCATTACCGTTGCTCCATACATGGGGGAAGATTCTGTGGAACCATTCCTTAATTACAAGGACAGATATACCATTTTATTGGCTTTGACTTCAAATAGGGGTGCCAAAGACTTTCAGCTTCTATCCCTGGGAGATAAAAAACTTTATGAACATGTAATAGAAACCTCCCTTACATGGAAAAATTCTAATCAACTTATGTTTGTTGTAGGGGCTACCAGACCTGATGCTTTAATAAAAATTAGAGAACTGATTCCAGAAAACTTTCTTTTAGTTCCTGGAATAGGGGCACAAGGTGGAAATTTAGAGGATGTAGCTAATAATGGATTAAATCATCAATGTGGAATTTTGGTTAATTCCTCAAGAGCAATAATTTATGCCTCTAAGGAGAATAATTACGCAGAAAAAGCAGGATTTGAAGCAAATCAAATTCAACAAAAAATGAAAGACCTTTTATTTAAACATAATATTATATAATGTTAAACCATTGCGTTTATAAGTGCAGAAAAAAAAATGCCTCTTGGATAACATTTGTTCATGGAGCTGGAGGAAGTAGCGCAATTTGGTTCAAGCAAATTCGATTCTTCTCTAAATATTTTAATTTGCTATTAATTGATCTGAGAGGTCACGGCGATTCTAAAAGTTTAATTAAAAATCCTTTTAAAGCTGAATACACCTTTGATTCAATTACTGAGGATATCTTTGAAGTTTTAGATCATGTCAAAATTTATAGATCTCATTTTGTTGGAATTTCTCTTGGTACAATACTTATTCGTAAGTTGGCTGAAATGGAGCCTAAAAGGATTTCCAAGATGATTATGGGTGGGGCTATATTGGAGTTAAATCTACGTTCAAGACTTCTTATGTATTTTGGTAATGCTACTAAGTCACTATTACCTTACATGTGGCTTTATAGATTTTTTGCTTTTATAATCATGCCCAATAGAAACCATAGAGAGTCAAGAATTCTTTTCATTCGTGAGGCAAAAAAATTATACCAAAAAGAATTTATCCGTTGGTTTAAATTAACTTCCGAAGTTATACCTCTGCTAAAAATTTTTCGAAAACAAGCTATTCAAATTCCAACCCTTTATATTATGGGAGAACAAGATTACATGTTTTTACCATCAGTAAGGAAAGTTGTAGAAATTCACCCTGATTCAAATCTATTAGTAATTGAGGACTGTGGTCACGTGGTAAATGTGGAAAAACCTGATAAATTCAATACTGGGATGCTTGGTTTCCTCAATGAATCAAATTCTTAGGAAAAAATAACTGTTTTGTTACCATAAACCATCACCTTTCTATTTACATGAAGTTTAAGTGCTCGAAGCAGAACAATTCTCTCCAAATCTCTTCCTTTCTCGATAAAGTCAGCTATTGAATTTAAATGCGAAACCCTTGTGATATCTTGTTCAATAATTGGGCCAGCATCTAACTCCTCTGTTACGTAGTGACTTGTAGCTCCAATTATTTTAACTCCTCTATTATATGCCGAATGATATGGTTTTGCTCCCGGAAAAGCTGGTAAAAACGAATGATGTATATTAATTATTTTTTGATTATACTGATCAATAAGTTTTGAGGAGATAATTTGCATATATCTTGCTAAAACAATAAAATCAACTTTATATTTTTTTAGTAATTCAAGCTGCATATTTTCAGCATCTGATTTAGTTTCTTTTGAAAATGGGATATGATGAAAAGGAACTTCAAACCGCTTGGCAATTATTTCTAAATCCGGATGATTACTTAAAATAAAGGGGATTTCAGCCGCTAATTCTCCAGACTGTTGTTTTGCTAAAATATCGTAAAGACAATGATCGTATTTGGATACAAAGACTGCCATCTTTGGTTTATCACTTTTTAAATAAAAATTACAATTTAATGAAAATCGATTCCCAATATTGTTGTTAAAATTTTTCTGGAATTTCGAAAGATTAAATGAGTCATCCATGAAATCACACTCAATACGCATAAAAAATGCTTCATTTGGTCTGTCTACATACTGATCTATATATGTAATATTTCCCCCTTTCTGATGAATAAAGTTTGTAACGGTAGCAATAATACCCTTTTGATCAGAACAATACATCAAAATCGTTATGTGATTCACAATTAAATTTTTGTCAAAAATACAGAATCAGCGTCGGAGTGCAATATTTTAAGCATTTTAATTAAACGATAAAAAAAAAGCCTTCGGAGAATCGAAGGCTAAAATAACTAAGAATATGGTTAATAATTATCCCTCGTTAGTTCTAAAATCAGCATATGCTTCCATGCCGTGTTCTGAGATGTCAAGTCCATTTATTTCTTCTTCTTTATCAACTCTTAATCCAGTTGTAGCTTTAACAATAGTTAGGATTATAAATGAAGTTATTACACAAAATGCACCAACAATTCCAACACCAATTAGTTGCACTAAAAATTGGTCAAATCCTGCTAATTCTCCAAAGATCCCAACAGCAAGAGTACCCCAAATTCCACAAATCAAGTGAACTGCCACAGCCCCAACCGGATCATCCAATTTAAGTTTGTCAATTAATGAGATACCTAGCACAACAACTACGCCTGCAATGATGCCAATCAAAATCGCATCTGTTGGGCTCATTTGATCTGCTCCTGCCGTAATTCCAACAAGGCCTCCTAAAACACCATTCATAAACATTGTTAAATCAAAATTTTTGTACAATATATTTGAAAAAAATGCAGCTGATACTCCACCAGAGGCAGCAGCCAAAGAGGTAGTAACAAGGGTTAATGAGGTTAGTGTTGGATCGGCTGATAAAACTGAACCACCATTAAAACCAAACCAACCTAACCAAAGTATAAATACCCCAGCAGAAGCAATAGGTAAGTTATGGCCTGGCAAAGCTTTTGAATTTCCGTCACTATCAAACTTACCAATTCGTGCTCCTAAAAGATAAATTGTTATTAAAGCTCCCCATCCACCAACTGAGTGAACTAAAGTCGAGCCGGCAAAATCATAGAATCCCCATGCATCAAGGAACCCAGCCCCCCATTTCCAGGATCCAACAATTGGATATACAAGACCCACATAAAGGATTGAAAAAAGCATAAAACCGCCAAGTTTTATCCGTTCAGCAACGGCACCAGATACAATTGTTGCAGCAGTGGCAGCAAACATTCCTTGGAATAAGAAGTCAGTCCACCAGGTATAGCCTCCATCTGCGTATCCAAAACCCATTCCCCCTTCAGGGGCTGTTATTCCAAAGCCTGCAAATTTAAATATTCCCATCTCTCCATCCTCAAAACCAGGGTACATTAAATTAAAACCTCCTAAACAATAGAGTAAAAGTCCTACTGTAATTACAAAAAAGTTTTTAAATAAGATATTAATTGTATTCTTTTGGCGTGTAAGCCCTATCTCTAAAAATGAGAAGCCTAAATGCATAAAAAATACAAGCGCAGTACAGATCATCATCCATACGTTATTTACTGTTAGTATAGTCGTTTCCATATTAAATTATTGTTTTAGTTTAGTTTAATGATTCGTTTCCTTTTTCTCCAGTTCTTATTCTGTAGGCCTCATCAACAGGTAAGATGAATACTTTACCGTCGCCAACTTTATCAGTTGCTGCAGTTTCAATAATTGCATTTATAGTTTTTTCAACGAATGAATCTGACACAACTATTGATAAGTATCTTCTTTGGATTTCAGAGGTACTATAGGATATTCCTCGATATACGTGTCCTTCTTTTTCGTTACCAACCCCGGTAACATCCCAATAGCTAAAGAAGTTGACCTCAACATTGTGAAGCGCTTTTTTTACATCATCAAACTTAGATTTTCTAATGATTGCTTCAATTTTTTTCATATTATTTTTTTTTAGTTATAAATTGTTTTGAGAAGTTCTTTCAATCCATTGATATCAGATTGAAAGTTTGGTGATTTTTAACATCGTTATATTGATTTTTTAAAAAAATTCCTACCGACCAATATTGAATTGGCGGTAGGAATAAAAATTAAATTATTGATTTTTAATTTTTAAATATTAAAATGAGTAAATGGCGGCAACCATGAATACACTTAAACTGTCAGTGTCGACCCCATCAGCATCTTTGTAGAATTTAGATGAAGCTGAATCCATTCTAATTTCAGGCTTGATCATTAAATTACCAGATGTAATACTACCAGTTATAGTGAATGAAGTATTATCTCCATCTACACCAAGAGCACCAAGACCTTTACCGTTTTCACTAAATGACTCAAATCTTGCACCTAGAGCAAATGAGTCAGAAAATGTGTATTGAGGATAGAGTGCAAAACCAGAAAATTCGATATCATTATCGTCAGAATAACTTGTAGCATTTACGCCAAGGAAAAAACTATCTCCTAAATCAATTCCACCTGTGAAATCAATTTGACTTACACCAGCGGTACCACCTCCTAAGTAGTTAATGTACTGACCAAATAATCCAAGCTGAACACCAACCATAAAGTCTTCACCAATTGGCTGAGATTCTGTGTAATCAGTAGAGTTTAGAATACCAAGCATCAATGAAGCATCATCAGATAATGCTAGGTCAGCCTTAATTCCACTGTGGGAGAAAGGACCATAGGAAAACATGTAAGAGGTAGAGTAGTTAAAATTAGCTATAGGAGATATAACTTCATACCCCAAAAAGGTATTAAAGTTACCCATTGTAATTGTGAATGAATCACTCAGGTTAAAATATGCATAAAGTTGATTCACAATATTTGCACTTCCTGTTGAGTTGAAAACAGCATCAGCACCTCTTGGACCATAGACTAGGTCAGCTACAAATCCAGATTTTTCTCCTTCGTACGACATAATTATGTTAGCCATACCCATAGAAAATCCCGGTAGATTTGCAAAAGAGGTACCAGGCTTAGCCTCACTACTTCTAAAATAAGTGTCAATAGAACCTGCAACTGAGAAAGTTGGAGTTGGCTCTTCTTCTTGCGCATGTGTTGATACAGCTAGTAAGGCAACAAATGCAATTAAAATACTTTTGTTTAATAGTTTCATAATAGTTATTTAAAATTTATATTTATTTATTTAGTGTTTTCTTTTATCCAAGCTTCGAAACCACCACCTTCAAATCCACCAATTCCATGTTCGGCTTCATCAAGCCCTTTAATTTCTACTTCTTCAGATACCCTTAAACCAATAGTCGATTTTAGGATACCAAAACCAATAAGTGCAGCAGCAGTAGCCCAAACACCGTAAGCAAGAACCCCAATAGCCTGAATACCAAATTGACTTGCACCGCCACCATTAAATAGTCCGATACCAGTATCGCCATCGACACCCCAAAGACCTATAACAAGAGTACCCCAAGCACCGACAACTCCGTGAGCTGAAGCAGCTCCAACTGCATCGTCAATCTTTAGTACTTTATCAATAAATTCAATTGAGAATACAACAATTATACCTCCTACTAGCCCAGCGAGAAACCCTCCACCGAAAGTCATATTACCACAACCTGCTGTAATTGCTACTAGACCTGCAATTGCTCCATTGAGAGTCATACCTAAATTAGGTTTTCCATCTTTAATCCAGGTAATCCCCATTGCTCCGATAGCTCCTGCAGCTGCAGCAATATTTGTTACCATAACTACCGCAGATGCAGCAGCCGAATCATCACCACCCCAGGCGAGTTGCGATCCTCCATTAAACCCAAACCATCCTAACCAAAGAATAAATACCCCTAGAGCACATAACAGAAGGTTATGACCAGGAATAACATTTGATTTTCCATCAACATACTTTCCTAAACGTGGACCTACCATCCATGCACCAACTAGGGCAGCCCATCCTCCTACAGAATGTACTATTGAAGATCCAGCGAAATCGATAAAGCCAAGATTAGCTAACCAACCATCACCATTCCATTGCCAACCTCCTGAGATAGGGTAGACAATCGCAGTTAAGAAAATAGTGAATAATACGTAAGTAGTATATTTTGTTCTACCAGCAATAGCACCAGACACAATTGTAGCTGCAGTTGCGCAAAATACGGTTTGGAAGAAAACATCGTGAGGACCATCTCCAGGATTAAAGAAAATGTCAGATGTTGCAATCCAACCGTTCGATGCTCCATACATTAATCCGTAGCCAATTGCCCAATAGGAAATTGTTCCAACGGAAATATCTAAAATGTTTTTCATAGCAATATTTACTGCATTCTTGGAACGAGTAAATCCAGATTCTACAAGTGTGAATCCTGCTTGCATGAAAAACACTAAAATACCTGATAGGAGAATCCATAACATCGTGAAGTCATCATTTACTTCGACAGTGTTTACTGAATTAATTAGTGAAAGATTTAACATAATATTTTATTTATTTTATGATTCAATCCAAAATTATGTAAAAGGTTATCCCAGAATAATAATTTTTAGGGGTCAAAAGTTCATTTTTATGATTTTGAAAAAAACACCCCTATAAATTGTACGTGTATAATAATAAAAGGATATGAAAATTATGAAATATTCAAAAAATTAATGAAAGTATTTATGTAATGTCAATCCAAAATAAACCATTAGTATTCCCAAAATGAAACTACCTAAGGTATATGTAATAAAAAAAATAAAATCTCCTGATTTTAGAAAATTTAGATTTTCATATGCAAAAGTTGAAAAAGTTGTAAAGCCACCACAAATCCCAACAGTGGCAAACAATAGGATATCTGATTGATTAGTAGAGGAAGTTTTGAAAAAGTATCCGGAAATTAAACCTATAATAAAACATCCTATTAAGTTGGCACTAAATGTACTCCATGGAAAGCCACTATCATTATGCGGAATAAGCTTCGATATAATGAATCTTAAAACAGTACCGATTCCTCCTCCTAAAAAAACTAAAATTAACTGTTTCATTAATGTAAATTAAGTATTTTGAGTAAAATATTTAATTAGAAAAAGTCCTACTAGAGACATAATAAAAATCAATAGGATTTTTAGACTTCCTTTATAGTGTACCCTATGATTTTTAATGTCTTTGCTGTAAGAGAAAATAATTACAGTTAAAAAAGTTATAAAGAAAAAAACAGCAAACAGTGCTTGCCCCCTACTAAACATGATTAATTTTTGACTAATTTAGAAAAATATATATCACCTTCTATAATAAAATAAGTAATATAAATGATAAAGAAAGAACTAGAAGCTGTTGCTGAGTTTCATAATTCATTCGGAATAGAATCAAAAGAATTTCCATCTGTTCAAATACCAGATAAAACTATATCATTAAGATACAATTTAATGAAAGAGGAAAACGAGGAATATCTTGAAGCAGCAAAAAATAAAGACATGATTGAAGTAGCAGATGCACTTGGTGATATGTTATATATTTTATGTGGAACCATATTATCTCATGGTATGCAACACAAAATTACAGAGGTTTTTGATGAAATTCAGAGAAGCAATATGAGTAAACTTGGTTCAGATGGAAAACCCATCTATAGAGAAGATGGAAAAGTTTTGAAAGGACCAAGTTATTTTAAGCCAGACATAAAATCTGTTTTAGAAAAAGCTTAAACTACAGCATGCCTCCAACCATATGGATCATCAATTAAATTATATTGAATTGCTGTTATTTTTTCTTTAAGATTAGCAGCAAGTGGGTTATCGACTTTCGGAAGTTTATAGTTTTTACCTCTGTAACCAAAGCTTTTAATTGAGCTAACCACTACGGCAGTTCCACTGCCGAAAACTTCTTTGAGTGATTTGTTTTCAGCAGCCTCAATTATTTCTGATACTTTTACAGGACGAATCTCAACATCAATTCCCAAATCATTTGCAATTTGAATAACACTTTTTCGAGTGATACCATCGAGAATTCTGTCATTAGTCGGAGCAGTAATCAACTTATCATTAATTTTAAAGAAAATATTCATTGTTCCAGACTCCTCAAGATAATTGTGTGATTTTGCATCGGTCCATATTATTTGCTGATAACCTTTTTTTTGAGCTAGAGCTGTGGGATAAAATTGAGCAGCATAATTTCCAGCAGTCTTTGCAAAACCTACACCCCCTTCAGCAGCACGGCTAAAATCTTCTTCAATTAATAGATTAACTTCCCCTCCATAATAAGACTTCACAGGACAGCAAATAATAAAAAAAGTATACTCTAATGATGGAGATGCTTGAACACCAGCTTGACTAGCGAAAACAAATGGTCGAATGTAAAGTGAATTTCCAACACCTGGTTGAATCCATTCAGCATCAATTTTTAGTAATTCATGTAAACCATTAAAAAAAAACTCTTCAGGAAATTTTGGTATTTGAAGTCTCTCTGAAGACTTATTGATTCGGTTAAAGTTTTCATTTGGACGAAAAAGCCATATTTTATTTTTTACGTCTTTGTAAGCTTTCATTCCCTCAAAAACTGCTTGACCGTAATGAAAAACACTAGTGGAGGGGTCAAAAGAAATTGATTGGTAGGGTATGATTTTGGGATCAAGCCAGGAGCCGTTTTGATATTTACAAACGAACATATGATCAGAAAAAACAGTACCAAAAGATAAATTTTCCATATCTACATTTGGTAATTTTGATTTTAATGCTTTATCAATTCTCATTTTCAAACGAATTCAGCTACAAAATTACTTTTTTAGATTGAAAAATTTCTAATGTTTTATTTTTTTTAAAGAAATCTAAATTATTTTTCAACTATCAAAATTAATTTTGTTTCTGAATATTAAAAAAAGAATAATTTTATTTATCATAACCAATTAATGAAAAAAATTTTTTTTAAAACAAAAGATGGGTCGCCATCGATTCTAATTGAGGAGCTTGACGAATCTTATCACTCAAGACATGGCGCTATCACTGAATCTAACTATATATATATAAAGAAAGGATTGAATTCATGGATAGATAAACATAAAAAAAAGAAGGTAAAAATTTTTGAAATGGGAATGGGAACAGGTCTTAACGCATATTTAGCTTTTTGTTTTTGTGAGAAAAAAAAAATAAAACTCAATTATTTCGCAGTAGAAAAATTTCCACTATCTATTCAGGAAATAGAAAAATTATCTATGGAAAAATATTTGCCATATTCAGAATTCCATCAACTCTTTAAATGGCTACATTTATCGGATTGGAATTTAAAATTATTTAAAAAAGAATTTTTATTTCAAAAAAACAATTCGGATTTTTTTGATTTAAAGACACTTGAAAAGTATGATATTCTTTTTTATGATGCTTTTGGATATAATGCTCAATCCGAAATGTGGGAGGAAAAAGCACTTAAAATATGCTATAGAATTCTTAAAACTGGTGGATATTGGATTAGTTACTGCTCTAAAGGGTCAGTTAGAAGAAATTTAGAAAAAATAGGTTTTAAGGTCGAAAGGTTGGAGGGCCCTCCAGGAAAGCGAGAAATATTAAGAGCAACCAAGCTTGTTTAGTTTATTTTAAAAAAGATATAAATGAAATTTTTAATCACAGGTGCGACTGGTTTAATTGGCTCAAGTATTTTAAAACAAGCAATTAAAAATAACAACAAAGTTAATTACTTAACAACGCGCAGAAAAAAACTTAATTCTATTCCTGGTGCAAATGGATTTTACTGGCAACCAAAAAAACAGGAAATTGATATACGATGCTTTGAGGAGGTAGATACTGTAATTCATTTGTCTGGGGAAAGTATTTCTAAAAAATGGTCCAAAAAAAATAAAAAAGAAATTCTTGAAAGTAGGATTTTATCTACAAGACTTCTAAAAAATGGCTTAGAAAAGACCTTAAATAGAAAGATTTCAAATATTATTTGCTCATCTGCAATAGGAGTATATCCAAATAGTTTGGATGAAGTTTTTAATGAGAAAACTAAAATCATTCAAAAAAATTTTCTTCAGGAAATTGTTATTAAATGGGAAAAAGAGCTACAAAAACTATCTAGTTTAACTAAAAATTTCTCAATCATAAGAATTGGTTTGGTATTGTCTGTTAATGGTGGAATATTACCCCGTTTGGCTTTACCAGTAAGATTGTTTATTGGAGCTGCTTTTGGTTCAGGAAGGCAGTGGCAAAGTTGGATTCATATATCTGATCTTACGCGGATGTTTCTTGAATTTTCAGAGAATGAATGGTATGGTTTGTTTAATGCAGTTTCACCAAATCCAGTTACCCAAAGAAATTTTTTAAAAGTGCTAGGGCAAAGTATTAACCGACCAGTTTTTTTCCCTAACATACCTTCATCAATCATTAAACTTATTCTTGGTGAGCGTTCAATACTAGTTTTAGGAAGCCAAAAGGTGAGCTGCGATTTAATTGTTGAAAAAGGTTTTTCTTTCAAATACAATAAATTAGATGAAGCATTGGAAGATATTTATAAAAAAGTGTGACATTTTGACAAAATTTACAATTTGGCAGTAATTTTGCCAATTATTTTAAAAAAAAACAATGACACAAAAGCAATCAAAATCAGAATTAAAAAAAAAGAAACCTTCTAGGGCCAAAAAAACTGTAAAATCTGATAATTCAAAATTGCTTGAAGAGATAAAGGAGTCTTTAGAAAATGAAAAAGATAAGTATTTGAGACTTTTCGCTGAGTTTGAGAATTTTAAAAAACGAACTTCAAAAGAGCGTATCGAATTATTTAAAACTGCAGGTCAGGATGTGATAACTTCTCTTTTACCTGTTTTAGACGATTTTGACAGAGCAATATCTCAATTAAATGAAAATAAATCAGGAAAAGATTTTGAGGGATTTATTTTAATCAAAAATAAATTTCTTGAGATTATGAAAAGTAACGGACTAATAGATATTGAAACCCAAATAGGAGATAATTTTGATGCAGAAGTTCATGAGGCAATTTCCCAAATACCCGCTATTGATAAAAATCAAAAAGGAAAAATTATTGATGTGATAGAGAAGGGTTTTCAATTAGGTGAAAAAATTATTAGATATCCTAAAGTTGTAGTAGGTAAATAAATGAAAGAAGATTATTACGAAATATTGGGGGTTTCGAAGAGTGCCTCTTCCAATGAAATAAAAAAAGCCTATCGAAAAAAGGCAATAGAATTTCATCCCGATAAAAATCCTGGAGATAAGGCAGCTGAAATAAATTTTAAAAAAGCTGCTGAAGCATATGAGGTTTTAAGTAATCCTCAAAAGAAATCTCAATATGATCAGTTTGGTCATGCTGCATTTGAATCTGGAGGATTTGGTGGGAGTGGTATGAATATGGATGATATATTTAGCCAATTTGGAGATATCTTTGGTAGTGCTTTTGGAGGAAACTTTGGTGGATTTAGTGGGGGTTTTGGTCAAAGTCAGTCTAGGGGTAAGGGAAGTAATTTAAGAATCAGAGTTGGGCTTTCACTTGAGGAAATTGTTAATGGGGTTGATAAAAAAATAAAAGTAAAGCGCAAAGTTCAAGCTCCAGGCGTATCATATTCAAATTGTTCAATCTGTAAAGGAAGTGGTCAGGTTCTGCGTGTTACAAACACCATATTGGGCAGAATGCAAAGCTCATCACCCTGCACTAATTGTGATGGTTCTGGTAAAGTTCTCTCAAATAGACCAGATGGAAGTGATTCCTCTGGTATGATTCAAAGTGAAGAAACTGTATCAATTAAGATTCCCGCTGGTGTAGAGGATGGGATGCAATTAAAAGTTACCGGTAAAGGAAACGAAGCTACAGGAAATGGTATTTCTGGGGATTTAATTGTATTGATTGAGGAGAAACCACATGATTATTTTATAAGAGAAGGAAACCATCTTCATTTTGATTTATATATTAGCCTATCGGAGGCTGTTCTTGGTGTTTCAAAGGAAATAAACCTTATCGAAGGTAAGGTCCGAATTAAATTAGAGTCTGGAATCCAATCAGGTAAAACTCTTCGGTTAAGAGGTAAAGGAGTAGGTGACATTAATGGTTATGGTAAGGGAGATTTATTAGTTCATGTAAATGTTTGGACACCGAGAAAACTAAATAAAGAGCAAAAGCAGTTTTTCCAAAAAATGATAGGTGATGATAACTTTAGTCCAGCTCCGAAAGAATCTGATAAGTCCTTTTTCGAAAAGGTAAAGGATATGTTTAGCTAAGAATATATATACTCAGTAGAAAAATCATTTATTAATTAAATATAAAATTAATTTTTTGTTTCCTCTTTAGCAATTTTGCCATCTTAATAAATATAGTCAGATTTTTTTTTTAATATTATCTTAGTTGTAAAATTTAAAAATGCTAGAAATAACAGAATTTTTCAATTATAAAATGCACTTAACGAGTGAAATTGTTATCACTCCAAAAGTAGTTTTGATAATTTTCTCAGTCTTTTTTACAACCTATTTATTTCTTAAATTTTTTAAGAAAATTGCCCTTAGAACTCTGAATAATGAAACTCGCTCTAAGTTTAGAAGCATATTTACATTTCTTAACTATTCAATTTATTTGATTGTTATTTTGATTACCCTAGATACAGTAGGGGTTAATGTAACTGCAATTTTTGCTGCATCAGCTGCTTTATTGGTTGGAATTGGTTTAGCACTTCAAACACTAATTCAAGATGTTATTTCAGGCATTTTTATTCTCGCGGATCAAACTGTGCATGTTGGAGATATAATTCAAGTTGATGGCCAAATAGGAAAAGTGGAAAATATTATGTTGAGAACAACAAGAGCTGTAACGCGTGATAATAAAGTATTAATTATTCCTAATCATAAATTTCTTACATCTATTCTTTATAATTGGACTGAGAATGGAACGCTCACAAGGGAATCAATTTTACTTGGAGTATCTTATGATACAAATGTAAATTTGTTAAAAGACGAAGTCATTAAGCTTACCAGTGAGCACTCAAAGATTTTAAAACACCCTGAACCCATACTACTATTTGAAGAATATGGTGATAGCGCACTTAAGTTTCAACTTTTTTTCTCAATGAATAAAAGTTTTGAGGCAAATTTTGTGAAAAGTGATTTACGTTACAGAATATTTGAGAAACTAAATGAACTTGGTATAAAAATACCTTTTCCCCAGCGTGAAGTAACATTAAAAAATAATACCTCAAAGGTTGAAAAATGAAAAAAATACTTTTGATTGAAGACGAGGAGCCTATTAGAAGAGTTCTTCTAAGAATCTTGATTGATGAAAATAAAGGCTATCAGATTACTGAAAGTCAGGATGGTAAGGAAGGTTTTCTAAAATTGACTAAAGAAGATTTTGATTTAGTTTTATGTGATATTAAAATGCCTAAGATGGATGGAATAGAAGTTTTGCAAAAAGTAAGGGAAAATGGAATTAATATTCCATTTATAATGCTTACTGGGCATGGAAATATATCCACAGCTGTTGAGGCTATGAAAGCTGGTGCTTATGATTTCATTTTAAAGCCACCCGATCTAAACCGATTACTTACAGCTGTGAGAAATGCATTAGAGACTAAAAACTTGTTCACGGAAAATATCAAGCTTAGGAAGAGGATTGCAAAAAAATATAATATCATTGGTAAATCAGATGCAATCGACGAAATACATAAAATGATTGAAAAAGTTGCTCCAACCGAAGCAAGAGTTTTAATAACTGGTAAAAATGGGACTGGAAAGGAACTTGTTGCTCACCATTTACATCAAAAGAGCAACCGTTCTGAGGGGCCATTTGTTGAGGTTAATTGCGCTGCAATTCCATCTGATTTAATTGAAAGTGAACTTTTTGGTCACATCAAAGGCGCATTTACTTCTGCTATTAAAGATCGTCCGGGAAAGTTTGAAACTGCAAATACCGGAACACTTTTTCTTGATGAAGTTGCAGATATGAGCCTTGCAGCTCAAGCCAAAGTATTGAGAGCACTTCAAGAAAATAAGATTAGTAGAGTAGGTAGTGAAAAACAAATTAATGTTGATGTTAGAGTTATTGCAGCTACAAATAAGGATTTACTCAAGGAAATAGAGAATGGAAAGTTCAGGGAGGATTTATATCACCGATTGGCTGTAATACTTGTTAAAGTTCCCCCTTTGAGTAAAAGAAAAAATGATATTCCACTATTAGTAGATTACTTTTCTGAAAATCTTGCTTCAGATCAAGGTGTTGATCCAAAACCTTTTTCTGAGGATGCTTTGCAAAAACTTATGGATTATCCTTGGACAGGAAATGTAAGAGAGTTGAGAAATGTAGTCGAACGTTTAATGATTTTAGGTAGTAACCCCATTACAGCTAGAGATATAGATCAATTCGCTTCAAAACCTAAATAATGAATATTTATAGAAGACTATTTTTATTAAGTCTTATTTTTTTTCAGTTTATAACTGCTCAAAATATTTCCTCAGTTGAGAGTAGAATAAGTGATTTATACATTAAATCTTTAACTGAGGGGATGAGCTATTCGTGGTTAGAGCATTTAAGTAAAAATATAGGAGGACGTTTATCAGGATCATTAAATGCTGAGAGGGCTATTAATTGGGTAAGAAATGAATTGATAAATATTGGCTTAGATTCTGTTTGGTTACAGCCAGTTATGGTACCAAAATGGGTTCGTGGCTCTTTTGAGTATGCCAACATTGAATCTAGTCCGGGAAATATAATCAATGTAAATATATGTTCCTTAGGTGGATCAATAGCTACACCTAAAGGAGGGATTAAAGCTAAGGTAGTTGAGGTCAAAAATCTTGAGGAATTAAAATCTATTGGAAGAAAAAATATTAATGGAAAAATTGTTTTCTTTAATCGACCCATGGAGCCTGGTTTTATTGACACTTTTAAAGCCTATGAGGGAGCCTTGGATCAGCTCTATAGTGGAGCGGCTGAAGCAGCAAAATATGGTGCAGTTGCAGTCATTGTTAGATCAATGAATCTTCGTTTGGATGATTATCCTCATACTGGGGAAATGAGCTATGGATCTTTGCCTATCAGTAAACGTATACCTGCTGCTGCCATAAGCACCAATGATGCTGAACTTCTAAGCTCAATGATTTCATTAAATCCAAACCTTAATTTTTTTTTAAGGCAGGATTGTAAAAATTATCCTGATGTGAAATCATACAATGTTATTGGTCAGATTAAAGGAACTGATTTCCCTGAAAAAATTATTTTAGTTGGAGCACATATAGATTCATGGGATTTAGGAGATGGTGCTCATGACGATGGTACAGGAGTCGTCCAATGCATGGAGGTTCTCCGACTATTAAAAATTACAAACTACAAACCTAAAAATACTCTCAGATTGGTATTATTTGTTAATGAAGAAAACGGAGGTAGTGGAGCAAAAGCGTATTCCGAGATTATTTCAAAAAAGAGAGAAAAGCACATCCTTGCATTAGAGTCCGACAGTGGCGCCTTTGCACCAAAGGGCTTTGTTTTTGATACTGGTGAGGCTTACTTTGAAAGAATTTTAAAATGGAAACCATATTTTCAGCCCTACAATATTAACCTTTTTAAAATAGACTATATTGGGACTAATTTTAGACTTCTAAATAATGATGCACTTGTCTTATCAGGTTTAAAAACAGACTCACAGCGTTATTTTATTCATCATCACTCCGAAATAGATACTTTTGAAACAATAAATAAGAGAGAGCTTGAAATAGGATCTGCTACTATGGCAGCATTAATTTTTTTGACAGATTATATTGGGTTGGAGTAGACTATTAATAATAACTTTTTAAAGCTAGATGAAATTAAGTATATATACAAGAGAGTTTTACTATAATATGAAATTAGCCTATCCAGTTGTTATTGGAATGCTTGGTCATACTTTGGTCCAGTTAATTGATAATATTATGGTGGGTCAATTGGGTCCAACGGAATTAGCTGCAGTTTCTTTGGGAAACAGTTTTGTTTTTATTGCAATGTCACTTGGTATTGGTTTTTCGACGGCAATTACACCATTAATAGCTCAGTATTACGGAGCAAAGAATCATGCCGAGGTTCAACAAATTTATATCCACGGTTTGATACTTTGTATTTCATTTGGGATTTTATTATCAGGGTTGGTTTTAATTTCGCAGCCAATTTTAAATCAAATGGGGCAACCATCAGAGGTAGTTAAAATGGCAAGGCCTTATCTTTTCTGGGTAGCAATTTCCTTGATACCCCTAGTAGGGTTTCAAGGATTTAGACAATTTGCAGAGGGGCTTTTTCAAACGCGTTTGGCAATGTATGCTACATTAATTGGTAATTTTATAAATATTATTTTGAACTACCTTTTAATTTTTGGAATCTTAGGATTTCCTAAAATGGGTGTTGAAGGTGCAGCTCTTGGAACCTTAATATCTCGTATTATAATGTTTTTGTTAATAGCCTATGTTGTAAAAATAAATAAACGTTTTGAGATATATCATAGGAACTTATTTCAAGTTAGACTTTATCGAGGAATTTTTAAAAAGATTATTTCCCTCGGATTCCCCTCTGCACTGCAAATGTTTTTTGAGGTTACTTTTTTCACTTCTGCAATCTGGTTGTCAGGGTTACTTGGAAAAAATGCTCAAGCTGCAAACCAAATTGCTTTTAATTTGTCATCTATGACATATATGGTAGCGATAGGGGTTGGTGTAACTGCAATGATTAGAGTCGGAAATGAAAAAGGTAAAGGAGATTTTTTTAATTTGAGAAGAGTTGCTATATCTACTTTTTTACTTATTTTTTTATTGGACTTTTTTTTCTGTATCCTATTTGTATCAGCTCATGATTTTCTTCCTTGGATATATTTTGACAGTTCTGGACCAGTAATTTCATCAGATGTGCATGATGTTATTTTAATGGCTGCTGATTTAATTTTGATTGCCGCTTTTTTTCAAATTGCTGACGGAGTTCAGGCAGTTGTTCTGGCTGCCCTCAGGGGTATGCAAGATGTAATTCTTCCTGCTTTTTTAATCTTTGTCGCATATGGTGCAATTGGTTTTCCAACTGGCTACCACTTATCACTAAATACTGATTGGGAAATCAATGGCATATGGATTGGTTTATTAACTGGACTAACTGTTTCAGCTATCCTTTTGATATCAAGATTTCATTATCTTACTAGAAAACTAATAATTAAAAACTCACTTTAAAAATGGATTTACCAAAGTTTTTAATAGCAGATAGTTCAGAGCTAAAAGATACTCTTTTCATAATTCATACGTCATACCCTAGATTCCTTCTAAATGTAATTAATGACGAGATTCATTGGATGGAAGAGTTTGATAATACAGAGGATGAATTGGAGTTAGAGTCTCAAACTGCACGACTTGTGGAGGAGGCTCTTTTATTTTATGATCAGGAAATTGAAAATTTTGAATAAAATTGGATTATATAATCTCACTAGATCAAGAATTTTTTTTATTGCTAAATGGTTTAGGTTCCCCCTTATTTGATAGTTTTTGGATGTTAATTACAAATAAGGCTTTAAATATTAGCATATATATATTGTTACTTACTTATTTTTTAAAAAAAACAGATTTAAGATCATTTTTAATTTTACTTTTTTTTACTGCCCTATTGGTGCTTATAACAGATCAAACAACTAATCTATTTAAAGAAGGATTTCAACGTTTGCGACCCTGCTATGAGCCCGCTTTGGAAGGTCTAGTTAGATTAGTGAAAGACGGTTGTGGGGGGAAATATGGATATTTCTCAGGCCATGCGTCTAACTCTTTTGCTCTTGCAGTTTTGTATTCCTTAATTTTAAAAAGTCGTTTTAAAAAAAGCCCACTTTTGCTAATTAGTTTAGCCAGTATGGTTTCTTTTAGTAGAATTTATTTAGGGGTGCATTACCCATTAGACGTAATCTCTGGAATTATTTTTGGCGGATTAGTAGGTTTTATTTTTTACCTGATTTGGGTAAAAATCACACCAAGTAAAATATATTAATATTTTAGTATCCCTTTTTTAATAGATCAGACGACTTAGCTTTAAACTTTTTAAACCTTGGCTTGGATATATTCATAATATATGGGTCATTAGGATTATTTATCTCATAATCTTGATGGTACTCCTCAGCATAATAGAATTTTTCTAGAGGCTTTACCTCTGTGACGATCTTTTTATCAAATGCCCTTTCTGCTGTTAATTTATTTATATAATCGACAATGATCTTTTTTTCCTTTTGGTTTTGATAAAAGGCAACTGAACGATATTGTGTTCCTCTATCAGGACCTTGTTGATTAAGGAGCGTGGGATCATGGGAATCAAAAAAAACCTCAAGTAGGGTTTTAAAACTAATTATATTAGAGTTGTAAATTACTTCAACAGTCTCAGCGTGACCTGTCACTCCTGTTATAATCTGATAGTAATTTGGGTTTTTGGTCTTTCCACCTGCATAACCTGAGAAAACCTCTTCAACTCCAGCTAAACTCTCATAAATATATTCTACGCACCAAAAACATCCAGATGCAAAATAAGCTCTTGCCATTCCCTGGTGATTTTCAATTGGTTCCCAAACTGGATTTGTTCTGTCTTCAGTTTGTTGTGTTCTTAAATTACATTGATAGAGAAATAATAATCCTAAAAGCATATACATGGATTTATTTTTTAAAATTAATCTAATTTACCCGCCTGTCTATTCTCTGAACCTTCAATTCCATATAGTTTATCTCCGAGTTCTTTTCTCATATTATCAGCAAGAGATTTTATTTTTTCAACAACATCTGGATGTTGATCTGCCACATCTAGTGTCTCACTAATATCTATTGTCAAATCATACAATTCAATTTTATCTACCTTATTATTATAATCATATTCAATTTTGTAACCATCCATACCCCCCATTCTTCCATTTAGTGATCGATAAGTATGAGGAAAATAAAGTTTCCAGTTCTTGTAACGAACGCCATGCATTTCATTTTTTTTGTAATAAAAAAAATAGGCATCATGCGGACTCTTATCTGTCTCACCCCTCCAAATATTCCAAACACTCTTACCATCTATTTTCTTCTCAGGTAATTTGCTATTTGTAATTTCAGCAATAGTCGGTAAAATATCAATAGCCATTATCGGAGTATCAATAGTCCTTCCAGGACTTATTTTGTTTGGATAATATACTACTGTAGGCTCTCTTTGACCACCCTCCCAAGCAGTACCTTTTCCCTCTCTTAAAGGCAATGCACTACCTGCATGATTTCCAAAACTTAACCATGGTCCATTATCACTAGTGAAAATGAATAAGGTGTTTTCTTCTAGTTGGTGCTCTTTTAGTTTTCCTAGTATTTGTCCTACAGACCAATCAATTTCCATTATAACGTCTCCATATAATCCCTGTTCACTTTTTCCTTTAAACTTGTTTGAAACTGCAATAGGAGTGTGTGGCATTGGGTGTGGAACATAGAGAAAAAAAGGATTTTCTTTATTTCTTTCAATAAAATCTACAGCAGCCTCGGTTATTTCTGTTGTTAATTTCGCTTGGTCTTCAAGCGTTCGAATTTCTTTAATAACCTCAAAATCTTTGAAAAAAGGTAATTGAGGGTATCTTTTGGCTAGTCTATGATCTTTTGGAACTTGATTACCATCATAATCTACTGGCCACATATCATTGGAGTATGGTATACCCAAAAACTCATCAAAACCATGATTGTTAGGTAAAAATTTCCTGTGATGTCCTAAATGCCATTTACCAAAGATTCCTGTGCTGTATCCATTTGCCTTAAGCATTTCAGCTAGGGTAGTTTCCCCTGAATTAATACCGTGATTTGACCTTGGGGATAAAGCTCCAGAAATACCAATCCTATTTGGATAGCAACCTGTTAACAGTCCTGCCCTAGATGCTGAACAAACAGCTTGTGCGGAATAATAACTTGTCAGACGAATTCCTTCCTTTGCCATTTGATCTAAATTGGGCGTAATTATATTTGGAGAACCGAAACAGCTTAAATCCTGATAACCCTGATCATCAGTAAAGACAATAACAACATTTGGAGTCCTCAAAATTTCTTTTTTATTTTTTTTACTGCATGATATAAATAATAAAAAAGAAATCAGTACCAAAATGTATTTCATTACTATTTTTTTTAAAAATACAAATTTAATTTTGCTGTCTTTGATTAACGCCCTCAATATAAATAATCATTGATTTACAAAAAGATTGCCAAGTATAATTTTTCGAGATCTTATCTAATTTTTTTTTATAGAATTCAAGACTATTTCTTTTCAGAATTTTACTTAGATTAATGGCTATTTCTTCAGGGGATTTTTCTGTAACAATACCCGTATTATCTTTTTCAATAGGTACTTTTAATCCTGGAAGATTAGAAACTAATACTGGAGTTTGGTATAAATACGCTAGCGGAGTGACACCACTCTGGGTTGCACTTCGGTAGGTCTGAGCAACAACATCAGCCGCACAAATGACATCCCTAGTATATTCAGTATCTGCATATTTAAAATGATATATGACTCGATCCTCTAGTTTTAGTCTTTTGATTAGATCAAGATATTTTTCTTCTTTTTCGTAAGACTCCCCGACAATTGCAAGCAGGGTTTTGGATGATTTTAATGGTGCTTTTGAAAAAGCCTCAATCAATAAATCCAAACCCTTGTATTTTCTAATCAGACCAAAAAATAAAACAATTTTTTTATCTTCAGACCAACCCAATTTTTGTCTTGCTTTTGTTTTTGATATAATTTTCGGGAGGTCCTCTGAAATTGGATGAAATCCTGACCAAACAGGGATATTTGGCACATCTCTAATTATATCATCTGAAACTGCTTTCGAAAGCGTAACAAAAGCATCAATTCTTTTTGAAAACAGATGATTCATAATATTATCCCAGGGTTTTACTTCATGAGGGATCCAATTATCAACAAATGCTACCTTTTTTATTTCTGGAGATAGTTTTCTTGCTATGTAGCTCCAACAAGGTGCAATAAATGGTGTCCAGTAACGAAAAAAAATAATGTTTGGAGAATAATCATTGATTTCATTTGATACCTTAATCCAATTAAATGGATTAAGACTATGTACTTTTCTTTTGATATTAACTCCTTTTGGTTTTGAATCTTTACTATATTGCGTTTTTCCTGGAAAAAGTATTTTAGGATATTGATAGTTAAAGGTAAAGACCAAAACTTCGTGCCCTAATTTAACCAAGTTTTTTGCTAAATAATTCTGCGTATCAGCTATACCTCCTCGATAGGGATAAGCGGGGCCTAAAAAGAGCACTTTTTTTTTAGCTCTCATTAATTAGCTTAATTTTCAATCTCCTATTAAATAAAAATAAACTTAAAATACTTAGACTAAAATAGGATATACCAAAATAAAATAACAAGGGCATTGTGCTTATATAAAATTCATTTTGAGAGGGAATCATGAAGAATAATACCCCTAAAGTATTTCTAACTAATTCAAACTTATATGCCCAAGTTTGCCTATCCATCAATGAAGTATAACCGAAAATACTAAGCAAAATAAGTCCTCCAAAAATTGAAGATTGAAAATCTTCAAAATAGGAGTAGTTTGCTAAAAAAAATAAAAGCATAAGAGTAGTTCCAAGCCATTGAAAACTTGCCCACACTTTCATTATTATTCCTGATTCTGGATTGTACTTATCAAATTCATTTACAGAGGTAATTTTATTTTGTGGAAATCTTTTTTTTACATCATCTGGTCGGTAACCAGTTGGCCTCCACCATAGTGTTAGTTTTTCTCTCCAGGATTTAGTGTGCCAGGTATCAAAAATTAATCCCCAGAGATGTTGGAAGTTAATAAGTAACGGGTTCCATGTTTTTACTGGTTTAAGGACACCATAAACTGGCGGTTCTTCATCTAGTTCCTCTTGAAACGTTCCAAAAAATCTATCCCAAATACAAAATATTGGAGCTAGATTTTTGTCGATATAGATTGGGTTTATAGCGTGATGAACCCGATGTTGTGATGGGGTTACCAAAAAATACTCCAGGAATCCCAATTTACCAATATGTTGGGTGTGGTACCAAAACTGTCCAAATAGGTGTAATGGAGCCAAAAGAGTAATTACATCTGCAGGCACACCTAGAACCGCCGCAGGAATTAAAAACAGCGCAGTATACCCTAAAAGATCGGAAAAACTTTGTCTGAGAGCACACGCTAAATTAAACTCCTCACTGCTGTGATGAATTATATGTTGGTTCCAGAAAAGATTTATTCTATGATTTAAACGATGTGACCAATAACCAGCAAAATCAATACAAATAAATGCAATTATATATATAATTAAAGAGTTTTCAATGCTATAAATAGATAGATTATCAAGTAAAAATGGATAGGAAATTACAATAACTACTAAACCCAAAACATCTTTTAGAATATTTGTCATACCAGAGCTTAGGCTTGAAAGTGTATCCATAAATGTATGAGTTTGATTTTTCTTAATGTATCCATAGATGATTTCAAGAAGAATTAAAACGAAGAAAATTGGTATTACCCACAATAAAACATTTGCATAAATCTCCATGCAGAAGCTTAAAATTTAGCTAATTTATAAATTTAATTACTTAATACCCACTCACCTTTTTTGATAAGTGGTTCTGCCTGTTTGAATTTAACGGTTCTGGTTTCTCCAGTACTTATATTCTTGATAACTACTTTTTCATTTCTACCAATTTTTGGCATCTCCCTCACAATAGTTTCAACAATAGCAGGATTTTTTCTGCTTGCTGAGGCTCCAATATCCCTATTTCTTTGGGCAAGTTCGTCAGTATTATATACCTCGTCTTTTGATGTTTTATAACTTTTGGTATTTGAAGATTTTTTTGCTTCTTGAATTTGAGACTCGCTTTGTTGAGGTAATCCTCCTTTGAATAGAAAGGACAGAACTTCTTTATTTAAATTATTAATCATTGATTTAAATAGCTCAAATGCTTCAAATTTGTAGATTAACAAAGGGTCTTTTTGTTCATGAACAGCAAGTTGAACTGATTGTTTTAGCTCATCCATCTTTCTAAGGTGAGTCTTCCAAGCCTCATCAATTAATGCTAAAGTAATATTTCGTTCAAAGTCTTCAATTAGGTTTTTCCCCTCACTTTCGTATGCTTTTTTTAGATTAGTTATCACATTTAAGGTTTTTATTCCATCGGTAAAGGGAACCACAATTCTTTCATAGGTATTACCTGGTCTTTCATAAACATTTTTAATGACTGGAAAAGCTATTGAAGCATTTGCAGAAATTTTCTCAATGTATTGTTGATTGAGAACCTCAAATAGTTTATCAATAATATCATTCTCAGAATTTTCCTTAAACTCTTCAGCTTCCACTGGAGAGGTCATTGAAAAATTATTAATAATTTCAAATTCAAAGTTTTTGAAATTACTGGATACTTTATTAGTTATTACGATCTCCTCACAAGTATCGTATAGGATATTGGCAATATCGAGTTTAAGCCTTGAGCCACTTAGGGCATGTTTTCGCCTTTTATAAATAACCTCGCGCTGGGCATTCATAACATCGTCATATTCTAGTAATCTCTTGCGAATCCCGAAATTATTTTCTTCAACCTTTTTCTGTGCACGTTCGATTGATTTTGTCATCATGGAATGCTGAATAACCTCACCTTCTTCGATCCCCATTCGATCCATAACTTTTGCGACTCGTTCTGATCCAAATAGTCGCATTAGATTGTCTTCCAATGACACGTAGAATTGTGAACTTCCTGGATCTCCTTGCCTTCCAGATCTACCTCTAAGCTGCCTATCTACCCTTCGTGAGTCGTGCCTCTCAGTTCCAATTATTGCTAATCCTCCAGCATCCTTTACATTATCGGAAAGTTTGATATCCGTTCCACGTCCAGCCATATTAGTAGCAATAGTTACAACTCCAGGTAATCCAGCCTCTGCAACTATATCAGCTTCTTTCTTATGTAACTTAGCATTGAGTACATTATGATGGACCTTATTAATTTGAAGCATTTTACTCAATAGCTCTGAGATTTCTACCGAGGTAGTACCAATTAGTACTGGTCTCCCAGATTTTGAGAGGGAAGTTACCTCTTCGATCACTGCATTGTATTTTTCTCTTTTAGTTTTGTAAATTAAATCTTCTCTATCCTTTCTCTCAACTGGACGATTAGTTGGAATTTCGATAACATCCAGTTTATAAATTTCCCAAAACTCTCCTGCTTCCGTTATTGCGGTTCCAGTCATACCTGAAAGTTTTTCATACATCCTAAAGTAATTTTGCAAGGTGATTGTAGCAAATGTTTGCGTTGCTGCCTCGATTTTTACATTTTCTTTAGCCTCAATCGCCTGGTGTAGACCATCAGAGTATCTTCTTCCATCCATAATCCTTCCTGTTTGCTCATCAACTATCATAACCTTATTTTCCATAACTACATATTCAACATCTTTTTCAAAAAGTGTGAAAGCTTTAAGTAACTGATTCATAGCGTGAATTCGTTCCCCTTTGACACTAAAGTCATTGAATAACTGATTCTTTAGCTCTGCTTCTTCTTTTGGATCAAGCTCTTTGGATTCAATTTTAGCAATATCTCCTCCAATATCAGGTAAAATAAAAAAGTTTTTATCCTCAATATCAGAGGAAAGCGTTTCAATACCCTTATCAGTTAATTCTATCTGGTTATTTTTTTCATCAATTGTGAAAAGTAGTTCAGAATCTACTTTATGCATCTCTCTATTATTGTCTTGCATGTAGAAGTTTTCAGTCTTTTGGAGGAGTTGACGGACCCCCTCTAAACTTAAAAACTTAATTAAACTTTTATTTTTTGGTAATCCTCTGAAAACCCTTAGTAATAGAAGACCTCCTTCTTTAGTGTTTCCATCGCTAATTTTTTTCTTTGCCTCAGCTAATACCGAGGTTAAATACACTCGTTGTTTAGCTACTAAAGAGGAGACCTTTGGTTTTAAAAGATCAAATTCATGTCTGTCACCCTCAGGTGTTGGTCCAGAAATAATTAATGGTGTACGGGCATCATCGATGAGAACTGAATCCACCTCATCAACAATAGCAAAGTGATGTTTGGGCTGGACCAGATCATTTGGAGTATGTGCCATATTATCCCTTAAATAATCAAAACCAAATTCATTGTTTGTTCCATAAGTGATATCGGCTAGATAAGCATTTTTTCTTTCTTGACTGTTCGGTTTGTATTTATCAATACAGTCAATGCTTAGTCCATGAAACTCAAATAGTGGCCCCATCCAAGCACTGTCTCGCTTAGCTAAATAATCATTAACTGTTACAAGATGAACACCTCTACCAGTTAAAGCATTGAGATAAATAGGTAATGTAGCTACTAATGTCTTTCCCTCACCTGTTTGCATTTCTGCAATTTTTCCTTGATGTAAAACTATTCCTCCAATAAGTTGAACATCATAATGTATCATGTCCCACACAATTGGTTTTCCTGCTGCATCCCAAGAATTTGACCAATAAGCTTTATTTCCATTAAGTTTAACATATGTTTTGTTTGAAGAAAGCATTCTATCAAATTCATTAGCGGTAACCTCAATTGAGCTATTTTCAACAAATCTTCGAGCAGTCTCCTTAATTACTGCAAATGCCTCCGGTAAAATTTTTTCAAGTGTTTCAGCTGTTATTTCTCTTACTTTTAATATCAATTCATCTAACTGCTCATATAAGCTTTCTTTTTGATCAATTTCATCTGTTTGGTTTACCTCTATTCTCAACTCGTTAATTTGATCTTCAATTTCTGCAAGGTTTTTATTAAGTTGATCTTTAAATCCATGGGTTTTATTTCTCAGCTCATCATTGCTTAGTTCTTTATAGGAATGAAAGTTTCTGTTGATTTCGTCTAAAATAGGGTATATTCCAGCAAGGTCTTTTTTTGATTTATCCCCTACGAAAATTTTTAAAATTGAATTTAACAGACCCATTAGATAAATTTAAATATGAATAAAAATAAATAAATAAAACCTCTAAAGTTATTTTATTAATAGATTTTAAATATTAATATTCATCTTCATTCCAAAGATAGTCTTCCTCAGTTGGAAAATCTGGCCAAATCTCTTCTATTGATTCGTAAACATCATCTTCATCCTCCATTGACTGAAGGTTTTCTACCACTTCTAATGGTGCACCTGTTCTGATGGAGAAATCTATCAATTCGTCTTTTGTAGCAGGCCAAGGAGCATCACTAAGGTAAGATGCAAGTTCTAGTGTCCAATACATAGATTATAGAATTTTTGCAAAAATAAATTTTTAAGGGAATTAGACAAAAAAGGATTACTATTTTTTTTTAGGAATCCATTTAATTTCACTAACATCTAGATCATATGTTAATTTTCTTGATAGAGCAAAAAGGTAGTCTGAAAGCCTATTTATATAAGCAACTATTAATCTTGGTACAATTTCTTTTTCTTTAAGACTAGAAATAAATCTTTCTGCTTTTCTGCATGTGCATCTAGCAACATGAATGAAAGAAATAAGTTTATGACCACCTGGAATGATAAAATTTTTAAGCTCTGGAGTACTATTGCTGATTATATCAATTTGTTTTTCTAAAAATTTTATATTGTCTTCATCTATTGGGTCTAAAATATCCACTAAATTAGATTTTCTAGGACTAGTATCGTCAGCTAACTGCGATGCAATTGTCATTATTTCTTTTTGAATTATCAACAATGTATTTTGTGTGTTTTGATCAGTTTTAAAATTTCTAATCATACCTATCCAAACATTTAACTCATCTAAGGTACCGTAGGTTTGAATTCTGATATTATTTTTTTTAACTCTTTTTCCAGATAACAGTCCTGTTGTTCCATCATCTCCTGTTTTTGTGTATAATTTCAATTTAACTATCTTAATTTTTAATTCTATGTTACTAGACATTTTCGTTTGTAACTGTATTCTTGTATTTGGCTCTAAAACAAAAATTTATTATAAAATTAATGTCATTTTTCTTTTTTCCTAAGTCTGCCACTTAATGCAACGAGAAAAAAAAGAATCACAATCAAATTCGACAATCTTGCAATATAATCCCCATATTTGGTGTAAAAAGTAATTTCATTTGCTGGTGAAAATTTTCCACTTAAAACACCAATTTGACCGTACGGTAAATTTTTTACCAACTCTCCTTTTTCATTTATAATAGCTGAAATTCCAGTATTAGCACTTCTAACGATACTCCTTCTGTTTTCGATTGCCCTAATTCTAGAGTAACTCAGTAATTGTTTGTGTCCAGCAGTATTTCCCCACCAAGCATCATTCGTTATAATAGCTAGAAAATTTGCACCCTTTCTAACGTATTCAGTAACAAATGAACCGTAAATTGATTCATAACATATTATGGGTCCTACTTTTAATCCCTCGGAATTGTGTTGAAATACGGTTCTTTCTTTTTGAGTCACTCTGCTAGAAACTGTTCCCCCTAGGTCTAGAAGAAATTCACCTATTATAGGTTTAAAGAAATTTTTGTAAGGCATATTTTCAACCCCAACGACTAATTTAGATTTGTGATAGAACTCATGCTTGGAGTTGTTTTGCATTTTTAATGCCGAATTATAAAAATCAACCCAAACACCTTTTCTCAGTTCATTGGCAGTTGGGGTTGCCTCTTTTTCAGATCTGTAAAGATTAAATGATTGAATTCCACTGATTAATTGTGTTTTTGGATTAAGTTTAAGAAGGGAATCTAAATCGTGATAAAGCCGACTACTTTCAAAATCATTTAGAGGTTCGCCGAGTCCAGAGGCAAAGTATGTTTCAGGGGTGATGATATATCGGGTTTTTTTTGTTATTTGTTTTGATAGCATTTCAACCATAAGATCAAAAAAATAACGATTATTCTTTTCGTATTTTTCATTGTAAGGATCAATATTAGGTTGAAGTAACAATACCTCAGTCATTGCCTCATTCTTTAATTCTTTTTTATATACTATCAAAGAAATTGCAATTGGAATAGCAATACTAATCAACCAAGGGCAGAGTCTTAAAATCAATTTAGAGCTTTTTGAATTTTGGTAATGATTTTTAAAGACTTCAAAAAAACCAATATTAATTATCAAAATCCAAAGTGACCCACCAAAAACTCCAGTATATTCATACCATTGAATCCAATGAATATCCTCAGAAAAAACATTTCCCAGGTTCAGCCAAGGCCACGAAAAATCCCATTGTAAGTGAAGTTTTTCAAATGAGATCCATAGTGTTATAAGAAAAATATAAGATGTTCTCAGGGGTAGTCTTTTTTTTGACCAATTGAAAAGTAAAATTAAAATAGTGTAGAATAAAGAATTGCAAAAAACAGCAAAAAACATTCCGAAAACAGATGAATTTATAATCCACCAGGTGGTTCCTATATTCCAGATAAGAAAGGAAAGAAAAGCGTATCCAAAAAGTCTTATTTTTTTTCTTTTGCTTTTATCATTAGAGATAAAATCTTCCAAAAATAAAAGCGGTATTAGTCCAAAAAAAACAAAAAAGGACTGGCCGCTTACTGGCCATGAAATAGTCAACAAAATCCCTGAAATTAGAGATAGAATTATTAGTTTTTTGGAAAAAAACATTTAATTTATACTACTAGATTTTTTTCTTAAAATTTCAAATCTTAATTTGCTAATATATTAACAAACAGTTTTAACAAAACTAATGATTAAACAATCAGTACCACATTTTTTTACTTCGTTAAATTTATTGTCGGGTTGTTTTTCTATATATTTTGCTTATATATTTCAGTTTGAGACTGCTTTTATTTTTCTTTTAGCCGGGGTATTTTTTGATATTTGGGACGGTCTTTTTGCCAGAATATTTAGAGTTGAAAGTGATTTAGGAGTTCAGTTAGACTCTATGGCCGATATGGTTACTTCTGGCTTAGCACCAGGAATTATTTTGGCCCAATTGTTTGTATTGGCTGGAAACCATCCACTGGAAATTTTTGTTGGTTGGCCAATTAATTCTATGGTTGAATTTATACCTTGGGTATTCATTGGATTTATATTGCCACTTGGTTCAGCTTTTAGGTTAGCAAGGTTTAATGTAACAGGATCAGGAAAATCTCATTTTATTGGATTGCCTACTCCTGCTATGGCAATGTTTTTTGGAGCAATTCCATTAATTTTTGAACATCCGTATTTTATTTTTTTAAAGCCAATAGTCATATCTAACACTGGATTGATTTTAATGGCTGTCCTTTTTGTTTTTTTAATGAATTCAAATCTTATACTTTTTTCATTTAAGTCATTTTCAACAGGAACTGTAGATTTATTTCTTCGAATATTAATCATTCTAGTAACTCCCTTTTTTATTGGTTTTTTTGGTTTGGGAGGTGTTGGTTTTGCTATTCTATTTTATTTGATTTTAAATCTTTTAAAAATTAGCATACTCAAAATTGGGAACGAACCCTAAAATTAGTTTATTATTCAACTGTTACAGATTTTGCAAGATTTCTTGGCTGGTCAACATCACATCCCCTTATAATTGCAATGTAATATGATAAAAGTTGTAGAGGAATTGTTGCCAAAATTGGTGTCAAGCATTCAGAAACATTAGGGATTTCAATTACATGATTTGCTATGCTTGCAACAGTTTCATCTCCTTCAGATACTATCGCTACTATTTTTCCATCTCTAGATTTTATTTCTTGTATATTACTTAAAACTTTTTCATAGTTTGTTTTTCTTGGGGCAATCACTATGACAGGCATATTTTTGTCAATTAATGCAATAGGTCCATGTTTCATTTCTGCAGCGGGATAACCTTCTGCATGTATGTAGGAAATTTCTTTAAGTTTTAACGCTCCCTCAAGAGCAACTGGAAAATTATATCCTCTTCCTAGATAGATACAATTTTGGGAATCTGAATAGTCTTTTGCAATTGCCTCAATTTCATGTGCAGATTTAATAATTTGTTTTATTTTTTCAGGGATTTTTGATAATTCTTTTTGATAAGCAAGAAGTTTTTCGTGCTTAATCGTTTTTTTTAGTTCAGCAAGTTTTAGGGCAATAAGTGTAAGAATAGTTATTTGAGTTGAGAAAGCTTTAGTAGATGCTACTCCAATTTCTGGACCTGCGTGAGTGTAAATCCCAGAATGAGTTTCTCTAGAAATTGACGAACCTACAACATTACATATTCCATAAATAAAGGCTCCTTTTTCTTTTGCAATTTTTATGGCTGCAAGCGTATCAGCTGTTTCGCCCGATTGAGAAATACATATAACAATGTCATCCTTTTCTATTATGGGATCTCGATATCGAAATTCTGAGGCATATTCAACTTCTACGGGAATACGAATAAAATATTCGAGGAGATATTCGCCTACTAAACCAGCATGCCAAGAGGTCCCACATGCAACAATAATTATCCTTTTAGCATTTAAAAATTTTTCTTTGTGCTCATTTAGACTATTAATCTTAATTTTTCCTTGATTTACTAATAATCTTCCTCTAAGTGT